>Ga0315900_10003223_pt1 | contig 24072 bp, 22 predicted proteins | sample LakEriMetagenome_FD_203521 | JGI IMG/M metagenome (GOLD analysis project Ga0315900, IMG submission 203521) | Freshwater fungal communities from buoy surface, Lake Erie, Ohio, United States - Buoy 12 MA114 | ecosystem: Environmental > Aquatic > Freshwater > Lake > Lake biofilm | place: USA: Lake... | reverse complement strand
CGAGCAATTGCAGCGTGCCGGCCGTGCCGAGGTAGTGGAAGGTCACGAGGCCGGTGATGATTGACCCGGCCGCATTGCCAAGGATGTTCGCGAGCTGCACCCAGCCCACCCGCGCGCCGACCGAGGCCAGGTCCTGCTGCACGGCGCGCTGCACGAAGGCGAAGGTCATGCCGACCAGGAAGCTCGGTGGGCCGACGACGATCAGGGTGAGCAGCACGGTGGTCAGCAGCCCCTCGCCGCGCAGGCGCTGCACATCGGCGGAGACCTGCGGCGCGATGGGCCAGAAGGGTAGCAGCCAGTAGAGCCCGGCGATCAGCACCGCGCAGAGCACGAAGCCGGCCGCCTGGGTGATGAAGAAGGCCGGGCGCGGGTCCTTCATGCCGCGCACCATGCGCGCCGCCAGGGCCATGCCCAGCCCATCTGCCAGCAGGAAGATGCCGAGCACGGTGGGGAAGAGATAGGCGTGGAACTGCCCGACCTGCCCCAGCAGCCGCACCCAGACGATCTCCATCGCCACGATGACGTAGCCCGACAGGAACACCAGCACGCACCACAGCCGCAGGCTGCCGAAGGACTCCGCCACCGGCGCGTTGGCCGCCACCGGCGCGGGCTTTACGCGCGACAGCGTGGGCAGCAGCGAAAGCGCCAGCAGGGCCGCGACCACATCCAGCCCCGCCGCCAACATCAGCGCGCCGACGAAGCCCAGATTGCCCACCAGCAGCCAGCCGCCGAGCAGCGCGCCCAGCCCCGCGCCCAGCGTGTTGAGGCCGTAGAGCGTGCCGATGCGCTCGGCCACCGTATCGAGGCTGGTGGTGACTGCGCGCGCGAGCAGCGGCAGGGAGGCGCCCATCAGCGTGGTCGGCAGCACCAGGCCGGCGAAGCACAGCGCGAAGATGGCAACGGGATTGTCCACCACCCCGGCCAGGTCCATGGCCAGGAAATCATAGAGGAAGAGCTTGCTGACCAGCGCGAAGCCCGCCACCCCGGCCTCGGCCAGGGCAAAGCCGATCATGGCGCGATAGGGCGAGAGCCGGTCTGCGATCTTGGCACCGATGATCGAGCCGAGCCCGAGCCCCGCCAGGAAGGCGCCGACCACCAGCGCGGCCGAGACCGTGTCCGATCCGGCGAAGATGCCCAGCATCCGCTGCCAGACGATCTGGCATAGCAGCGCCGCGAAGCCCGAGAAAAAGAACGCGACCGCAAGACGCGGCATGCCAGATCCCCCAAACGTCCTGCAACCGCCACGGACCGCCCCCGGGATCTCGCGTCAGCTCGCCTTACGGCTGTTTTGTCGGTGCGCTATATTTTTCTTCGGCAATTACGGCAAGGTTACGGCGCCACCCGGCCATCACGCCGGCACACGCCCCGCCCCCCACCCTTGCGGCCCGCGCGGCCGCCGCGCACCTTGCACTGCCGCTGCAAGGGAGAGTCGTGGTGAACGGAGCCGAAAGCCTGGTGCATACGTTGCTGGCCTCGGGGATTGAGGTCTGCTTCGCCAATCCGGGCACCAGCGAGATGCATTTCGTCGCGGCCCTCGACCGGATCCCTGGCATGCGCTGCGTGCTCGGCCTGCAAGAAAATGTCGTCACCGGCATGGCGGATGGCTATTGGCGCATGACCGGCAAGCCCGCCGCCACGCTGCTGCATTGCGGCCCGGGTCTGGCGAACGGGCTCTCCAACCTCCACAACGCAAGGCGCGCGCGCAGCGGCATCGTGAATTGCGTGGGCGACCAGGCGACCTATCACCGTCCCTTCGACGCCCAGCTCACCGCCGATACCGAGGGCTTCGCCCGCGGCGTCTCCGCCTTCACCCGCACGGTGACGCAGGCCGATGATGTGGGCCGCGACGCCGCGGTGGCGGTGCAGGCGGCGCGCACCTCGCCGGGGCAGATCGCCACCCTGATCCTGCCCTCCGACACCTGCTGGGACGAAGCGCCCGGCGGGCCCGCCCCTGCCCTGCCCGTTCCCGCCGCGCCGGACGCCGATCCGCTGGCCATCCGCAACGCCGCCCAGGCGCTGCGCAGCCGCAGCGACGTGCTGATCCTGCTCGGCGGCAAGGCGCTGACGGCCGAGGCGCAGGCGTTGGCCTGGCGCATCGGCGCCGCCACGGGGGCCACCGTGCTGGGCGAGATGTCGAATGCCCGCATCGAGCGCGGCCGCGGCCGCCCGCCGCTGGAGCGCGTGCCCTATCCAGCCGATCTCGCCATCGCCACGCTCGCCCCCTTCCGCACCATCATCCTGGTGAACGCCAAGGCGCCGGTGGGCTTCTTCGCCTATCCGAACAAGCCCTCCCGCCACCATCGCCCGGATGCCGACATCCTGCTGCTGACGCGCTACGAGGCCGATGCGGTGGGTGCGCTGACGGCGCTGGCTGCCGAACTCGGCGCGCCCGAGATCGCCATGCCCGACCCCGGCCCGCGCCCCAGCCCCGGCCGCGGCCTGCCCACGCCCGAGGGCTTGGCGCAGACGCTCGCCGCGCTGATGCCCGAGGGCTGCGTCATCGCTGATGAGAGCGTCAGCTTCGGCCGTGGCTTCTTCAAGGGCACGCACATGGCCCCCGCGCATGACTGGCTGCAGATCACCGGGGGAGCCATCGGTTGCGGCATTCCGCTCGCCACCGGGGCGGCGATCGGCGCGGCCGGGCGGCGCGTGATCAACCTGCAGGCCGATGGCTCGGGCATGTACACGCTCCAGGGCCTCTGGACCCAGGCGCGGGAGAAGCTGCCGGTGACGACCATCGTCATCTCCAACCGCAAATACGCGATCCTGCTGGGCGAGTATCAGGGCGTGGGCGCGAATCCCGGCCGCACGGCGATGGACATGATGGATCTCGGCAATCCCGACCTCGATTGGGTAAAGCTGGCGAACGGCATGGGTGTGGAAGCCGCCAAGACAACAACACTCGAAGGGGTGGGAGACCTGCTGACGCAGAGCGTCTCCCGCGATGGTCCCTTCCTGATCGAGATGGAGGTTTGAGTTCGATGGATATGGGTCTCACCGGCAAGCGCGTGCTGATCACGGGCGGCTCCAAGGGCATCGGCCTCGCCTGCGCGCAATCCTATGCGGCCGAGGGCTGCGACCTGATTCTGGTCGGGCGCGACGCGGCGGCGCTGAAGGTGGCCTCCGACACGCTGCGCAGCACCAGCCAGGTGCGGGTGGAAACCCTCGCCGCCGATCTCGGCACCAATGAAGGGCGTGAGGCAGTGCACGCCGCCGCGCCAGAAATCGACATCCTGGTGAACAATGCCGGCGCCATCCCGGGCGGGCGGCTGCAGGACATCCCAATGGCGCGCTGGCAGCAGGCCTGGGACCTGAAGGTCATGGGCTACATCCATATGTGCCAGCTCTACCTGCCGGCGATGGAGGCGAAACGCGCCGGCGTGATCCTCAACATCATCGGCATGGCCGGCCGGGCGCCGCGCATGGGCTATATCTGCGGCGGCGTGGGCAATGCGGCGCTGATCGCCTTCACCTCGGCACTGGGTGGGGCAACCCAGGCGATGGGCGTGCGCGTGCTGGGCATCAACCCCGCCGCCACGCGCACGGCGCGCATGGAGACGCAGGCGCGCGCGACGGCGAAGCTGAAGTTCGGCGATGAGGAACGCTGGGCCGAGACCCTCACCGGCCTGCCCTTCGGCCGCCCGATCGAGGCGCGGGAGATCGCGGACCTCGCCGTCTTCCTCTCCAGCGCGCGCGGCGGCTATGTGAACGGCACCGTCGTCGATGTGGATGGCGGCGGCATGTATCGCGGCTGATCGCCCATGTCCGCCGCCCTGGTCGCCGCGCTGCTGCTCTCGGTCGCGGCCTATATCCACACGCGCAGCGCGGCGCCGGAGATGCGGCCGGAACACCCGGCGATCGACCTGCTCTGGCGCGGACTCTCGATCGCCGCGCTGGTGATGTGGGGCGCGATGGTGGTGCGCGAGTTTTCCGAATCGCGCTGGGCGGAGGGCGCCTTCGCGCTGATCGGCTCCATCCTGGCCAACATGTACATCAGCCATCGCGGACCGCGCCCGACCTGGCCGGCGCTCTCCATGGGCTTCGCCGTGATCGGGCTGGGCTTTGCGGTGTGGTCGCTGGTTAACGAATAGGCGGCAGGTCGAGGCGCAGCACCTCGGGGTCACCGGTCTCGCGGGCGAAGCGCTGGCGCACCAGCGGGTCATGGCCGGGGATCACCAGGCTCTCATCGCCCTCCGCCAGCGCCCGCGCGCGGCGCCAGCCCTGCACCATCGCGCCGAGGTCGAAGACGATCGGGAATGGATTTTCACGAGTCATGTTGGCGTAGTAGTGGCTGGCGTCGCCGGCGATCACCAGCGGGCCGCGCGCGGTCGCGATGCGCACCATCTGCAACCCGTCCGAATGCCCGCCGACGCGATGCAGCGTGACACCCGGCGCGACTTCGCCGTCGCCATCATGGAAGCAGACGCGATCCGCATAGACGGCGCGCACCAGGCGCACGACATCCTCGACCTCGAAGGGGTGGCGCAGGCAATGGCTGCACATGTGCCGACCCGTGGCGAAGGCCATCTCGCGATCCTGGATGTGGAAGCGCGCCCTCGGAAACAGGTGGAGATTGCCGGCATGGTCGTAGTGCAGATGCGTGATGATCACGTCGGCGATGGTGTCCGGATCGCTGCCCACCGCGCGCAGGCAATCCGCCACATCCCGCAAAATGGTGCGGCCGCGCCTGGCGGCGGTGGGCGCATCGAAGCCGGTATCGACCAGGATCTCACGACCATCCGGCCCGCGCAGCAGCCAGACGAAATAGTCCATCGGCATCGCCTCATGCGCGTCCGGCACAGGCATGAGGAAATTGGCCTGTGCGGCGCGGTCATGATGCGCGTAGCGCAGCGCCAGCACCTGCCACATCGCTCAGCTCTTGCGCGGCACTTGCGGGGAGGTGAGCTCATCCGCAGCCAACGCCTCGGAGAACCGTGCCGCCGCGGTGTGGTCCTGCCCGGGCCCGAGCATCGCCGCCGCCGCCGCCCACATCTCCCGGCATTGCGCAGCGAAAGGCACAGGCGTGGTGGTCTCGCGCCCCAATTGCAACGCGATGGAGAGGTCCTTCACCATCAGGTCGAGCCCGAAGCCCGAATTGAATTTCCGCGACAGCACGAACTGGCTCAGCTTGCGCTGCGTCGAGTTGTTCATGCCCGTGGAGGCGTTGAGCACATTCACCATGGTCTGCGGATCGAGCCCGAAGCGCGCGCCGATCAGCAGCGCCTCGACACTCGCGAGGAACCCCGCCGCGCTGACCAGATTGTTCAGCGCCTTCATCGCCTGCCCCGCGCCGATCTCCCCGCAATGGGTGATGGACCCGCCCATGACGCGCAGCAGCGGCTCCACACGCTCGAGCGGCACCGGATCACCGCCGGTCATGATGGCGAGCGTCCCGGTCTCCGCCCGCGCCACACCGCCCGAGACCGGCGCATCCACCATCACCGCGCCCTGCGCCGCGACATCGGCCGCGAGCGCGCGGGTGACGGAGGGCTCGCCCGAGCTCATCTCCACCACGATCGCGCCGGGAGCGAGCACGGGGCGGATGGCGCCGATCACCTCGGCCACGTTGCGGCTGGTGGGCAACATGGTGATCACGGCCTCCGCCCCGGCGGCGGCGGCGGCGGCTGTGGGGGCGGCAGTACCGCCATGCTGGGCGACGAATTCCGCAGCCCGGCCGGGCCGCGCGTCATGCACCGCCACCGTGAAGCCGGCCTCGACCAGGCGTGCCGCCATGGGCCATCCCATCAGGCCGATGCCGATGAAGCCGATGCGCCCGACGCTGCCGCTCATCGATGGACTCCTCCGATTTGTGCAAGGCTGGCGCGGCCGGAGCGCCGGGTCAACACCGTTGCCAATCCGGGTTAAAATTTCCTCATATTGGAAGGGAGCACGCGATGTTCGAGGATTTCACGCTGGAGCAGCGCAGCGCGGGGGCAGTTTCGTTCCGCCTGCGCCAGGCGGGATCCGGCCCGCCTGTGCTGTTGCTGCACGGCAATCCGCAGACCCATGCGATGTGGCACAAGGTGGCGCCGGTGCTCGCGCGCGACTTCACGGTGATCTGCCCGGACATCACCGGCTACGGCCTGACCAGCAAACCGCCGCTCTCGGCCGATCACGCGGCCTATGCCAAGCGCGCCATGGCGGCGGATCTGCACGCGCTGATGACGGGCCTGGGCCATGCCCGCTACCAGGTGGTCGCGCATGATCGCGGGGCGCGCGTGGCGCATCGCCTCGCGCTCGACTTTCCTGATACTGTCGAAAAACTCTGCGTCATGGACATCGTGCCGACGTTGCACCATTTCGAACACGCCGACATGGATTTCGCGCTCGGCTACTATCACTGGTTCTTCCTCGCCCAGCGGCACCCGATCCCCGAGCGCATGATCCTGCGCGACGTGGAGGATTGGTTCGACCTGCACACGGCACGTGAGCCGAAGGATCGCAGCTTCTTCCATCCCGAGGCGCGCGCGGACTACCTTGATGCCCTGCGCATGCCGGGCACGGTCGAGGCGATCTGCGAGGATTACCGCGCCGCCGCCACCATCGACCTCGTGCATGACCGCGAGAGTCGCGCATCCGGCCAACGCCTCGCCTGCCCGCTGCTCGTGCTCTGGGGGACCAAGGGAAAGATCGGGCAATGGTACGCGCCGCTCGATGTCTGGCGCGGCTACGCGGCCGGGCCGATCACCGGCGGGCAGGTGCCCTCGGGCCATTACCTGGCCGAGGAAGCGCCCACGGAGGTGCTCGCCGCGCTGGCAGGCTTCCTCAGTCGAAAGGCAAGATAAAGGGCAAGTCCGTATCGCCGGTCTTCGCGCCGAAGCCGGTCAGCAGCGCATGCACCTGGCCGCGATGATGCGTCTGGTGATTGAAGAAATGCGTAACCAGCACGGCGCGCGGGCGCGTGACATCGCGGCCCAGCGCGCCGCTGTACCAGCCCAGACTACCCTCGAACCAGGCGGAATCGAGCGTTGCGGCCCAGCCTTCGATCTTCGCGTCGAAGGCCGCGCGATCCTGCTTCAGCTTCGTCCAGTCGCCATGCAGGCTGGTGCTGTCGGGGATGCCGCCCTTTGGCGCGTCCCAGCCGGCGAAGCGCCCCATCCAGACGGAATCGCCCCAGAGCAGGTGGGAGAGCGTGGCGTGGATGCTGCCGAAGAAGGCGCCGCGATCCGCACGGCGCTGCTCCTCGGTGAGCGCATCGGCGGCGGTGTAGAGCCGGCGGTTCATCTCGGCATTGTAGGCGGCCATCAGGCGCACCCAGTCGGTGGTGATCATGCCAGCGCCTTCCAGAAAAAAACCACGTCGCTCGGCTGCCGGTCGGGGCCGAGTTCGAGACCGGGAATCGTGCCGAGTTCCTGCCAGCCCAGCGCGCGATACAGCGCCTCCGCCGGCGTGCCGCGCCGCGTGTCGAGGGTGAGCACGCGCCGTCCGATGCCACGCGCCGCCTGCTCCGCGCGCTGCATCAGGGCGCGGCCCACGCCGCGCCGCATCGCCACCGGATCGACCAGCAGCTTGGAGAGTTCGGCGCGGTGCGGCTGGTTCTCCTGCGCGTCGAGCAGCAATTGCACCGTGCCGACCAACTCGCCATCGAGCCAGGCGGCCAGCAGCACGCAATGGCCCAGCGCCACATCGGAGGAGACGCGCTTCCAGAAAGCCCGCGCCGTGGCGGGGGCGAGCGGCGGCAGGTAGGTGACGCTGCCGCCCGCCGCCACGCAATCGACCAGCAGCGCGCTGAGTCGGCGCTCCGCGCTGGCCGCCGCGGCGGCATCCAGCGCCTCCACCACCAGGCCGGTGAGCGGCTTGGTGTAGCGGAACTCCAGACTCTTCGAGAGGTCGTCGAGGATGCGGATGGAACCCTGCCGCAGGAAGCCGCGCTTCTCGTAGAAGCGGTGCGCGGCCTCGAAGCGCGTATCGGTCCAGAGCACCAGCCGCGCGGCGCCGGCCGCGCGCGCATGAGCCTCGGCGGCTTCCAGCAGGCGATGCGCGAGGCCCGTGCCGCGCGCATGGGAGGCGACATAGACCTTGCAGATCTCCCAGGCGGAATCCTGGTTCATTGGGCGCGCGCCGGCCATGCCGATGACGCGCCCCTCCTGCTCCGCCACCCAAAGCGCGCCGCCGGACTCGCCGAAATAGGTGGCCAGCGCCCGCAACTCGGGCACCTCGCCATCCACGTCGAGCACGCAGTTCGGATACTCGGCCCAGCAGGCGCCGATCAGCGCGATGAAGCCCTCGCTGTCCGCATCGCGGCCGGCGCGCAGCATCGTCGGCTCAGGTCAGGCCGTGACAGAATTCCTGGATCCGCGCGCAAGCGATGCGCAGGCTCTCCGTGTCGGTGGCGTAGGAGATGCGGATATAGGGGCTCATGCCATAGGCGGCGCCCTGCACCACGGCCACGTGATTCTCCTCGAGCAGCGCGAGGGCGAATTCTGTGTCGTTGGTGATCTTCCGCCCGCCCTTGCTGGTCTTGCCGAGGCAGCCCGCGATGTTGGGAAACACGTAGAAGGCGCCCTCGGGCTTGTGGCAGGAGATGCCGGGCGCGGCGTTCAGCGCTTCCACCACCAGGTCGCGGCGCTGCTTGTAGACCGCCGCGCGCTCCTTCACGTAGTCCTGCGGCCCATCGAGCGCGGCAACGGCGGCGGCCTGGCCGACCGTGCTGATGCCGCTGCTGATCTGGCTCTGCATGTTGACCATCGCCGCGATGAGGTTCTTCGGCCCGCCGCAGAAGCCCACGCGCCAGCCGGTCATGGCATAGGTCTTGGACACGCCGTTGACCGTCAGCACGCGGTCCTTCAGGCGCGGTTCGACCTCCGCGATGGTGCAGAATTCGAAGCCGTCATAGGTGAGGTGCTCATACATGTCGTCGGTCATGACCCAGACATGCGGGTGCCGCAGCAGCACCTCGGCCAGCGCCTTCATCTCGGCGCGCGAGCAGGCGGCACCGGTGGGGTTGTTCGGGAAGTTCAGGATCAGCCACTTGGTCTTGGGCGTGATCGCGGCCTCGAGATCCTCGGGGCGCAGCTTGAAGCCGTTGTTCTGCGGGCAGTTCACCAGCACGGGCTTGCCGGTGGCGAGCTTCGTCATCTCCGCATAGCTGATCCAGTAGGGCGCTGGGATCAGCACCTCATCGCCCGGATCGCAGGTGCCGAACAGCGCGTTCATGATCACCTGCTTACCGCCATTCGAGACCATGATCTCGTCCAGCGCGTAGTCGAGGTTGTTGTCGCGCTTGAACTTGCGCTGCACGGCGAGCTTGAGGGCCTTCGTGCCGTCCTGCGGCGGATACTTGGTGTCGCCGGCGAGTGCCGCGTTGTAGGCGGCGTCGATGGCGTGGCGGGGCGAGTCGAAGTCCGGCTCGCCGATGGCCAGCGAGATGACCTTCACGCCCGTCGCGGCAATCTCGCGTGCCCGCGTGGTCATCACGGCCGAGGCGGCGAGCGGCAATTCCTTCAGGCGGCTGGCGAGGGCGGGCATTGTGACGGGTTTCTCCGGTTGCGCGGCGAAAATAGACCCGCAGCGCCGCCCGCTCAATCCGCCGGACGCGCCATCAGCCAATCAAAGGGTTGTTCACCGACCAGCGCGAAGCCCTGGCGTTCCCAGAAGCGCCGGGCGGGGCTCTCCTTCAGCACCTCGATGTGGAAGGCGCGGCCCGGGTGGCGCGCCTGGGCGGCGGCGAAGACGGCCGCACCCAGCCCGCGCCCCTGCTGCGCAGGTTCAAGGTAGAGGCTGTGCAATTCCACCGCCTCCGACCCCGGCTCGAGCCCAATACAGCCGAGGCAGGCGCCGCCCTGCTCGATCACCCACATCCCGCCGCCATCGAAGGCGGCGCGCATGCGCCCACGCCGGCGCGCGGGGTCGAAGCGCCCCACACGCTCCAGATGGTCGCGCATCACCCGGATGGAGAGGTCGAGCAGCGGCTCGAAATCCTGCTCCGTCGCCGGGCGCAGCGTGAAGCTCACCGCAACCCGGCGCAGAACTTCTGGATGCGCGTGCAGGCCTCGGTCAGCGTCGCGTCGTCGGTGGCGTAGCTGATGCGGAAATGGCCGGGGAACATGAAGGCCGAGCCATGCACCGCCGCCACGCCGGTCTCCTCCAGCAGGGCCACGACGAAATCCTCGTCATTCGTGATCTTGTGCCCGCCCGCGCTGGTCTTGCCGAGGCAGCCGAAGACCGAGGGGAAGACGTAGAACGCGCCCTCGGGCTTGTGGCAACGGATGCCCGGGGCGGCGTTCATCATCTCCACCACCAAATCGCGGCGGCGCTTATAGGCGGTGCGCATCTCGAGGATGAAATCCTCCGGCCCGTCCAGCGCGGCGAGCGCGGCGGCCTGGCTGATGCTGCTGGTGCCCGAGGTGCTCTGGCCCTGCAGCTTGTCCATCGCCTTGATGAGCTGCTTCGGCGCGCCGGCGAAGCCGATGCGCCAGCCGGTCATCGCATATGCCTTGGAGCAGCCATTCATGGTGATGGTGCGCTCGCGCAGCCCGGGCTCGACCTCGACCACCGTGGCGGCCCTGAAGCCGTCATAGGTCAGCTTGTCGTAGATGTCGTCGGTGAAGATCCAGATGTCCGGGTGGCGCATCAGCACGTCGGTGAGCTGCTTGAGCTCCGCCGCGTTGTAGGCCGCACCGGTCGGGTTGGAGGGGTTGTTCAGGATCACCCACTTGGTCTTCGGCGTGATCGCGGCCTCAAGCTGCTCGCCGGTGATCTTGAAGCCCTGGTTCTGGCCGGCCGGCACGATCACCGGCGTGCCCTCGGCGAGCGCCACGATGTCGGGGTAGCTGACCCAGCAGGGGGCGGGGATGATCGCCTCGTCGCCCGCCTGGATGGTCGCCATCAGCGCGTTGAAGATCACCTGCTTGCCGCCGGTGCAGACGATGATCTCGTCCGGCGCGTAGTCGAGGCCGGAGTCGCGCTTGAACTTGCGGCTCACCGCCTGACGCAGCGCCATCGTGCCGAGATTGTCGGTATACTTTGTGTCGCCCGCCTCGATCGCCTTGATCGCGGCGTCCTTGATGTGGCGGGGCGTGTCGAAATCGGGCTCGCCGACGCTGAGGCTGATGATGTCGCGACCCGCGGCCTTCAGGGCACGCGCCTTGGCGGTGATCGCCATGGTCTGCGAGGGGGAAATGCGCTCGAGGCGCTCGGCGATGAGGTTCATGGCGGCTTCCGGGGTCCCTGCCCGCCCCGTGGGGGGCGTGGCCGGGAATTTCCTAACCCTGGGAGGCTGGCGCGTCCACAGGGGCGCGCACGGATATCAGGCTTCGGCCGCCCGCCGCGCCTTGGCGGCCGCGTAGAGCGCCAGGCGCTGGGCCGCGAGCGGCGACATCCCCGCCTCCGCCTCCACCGCATGGGCGGGCAGGGTCTCGGCATAGTGGCAGGCGACGTGATGGCCGGGGGCGAGTTCCCGCAGCGCCGGCATCTCCGCCTTGCAGCTCGGCTGGGCCAGCGGGCAGCGCGTGTGGAAGCGGCAGCCCGAAGGCGGGTTCATCGGGCTCGGCACGTCGCCGCCGATCGGCTTCACCTGGCCGCGCCGGCGCGGATCGGGGTGCGGGATCGCGCTCAGCAGCGCGCGCGTATAGGGGTGCAGCGGCTGGGCGAAGAGGGTTCGTTTCGGCGCCGTCTCGACGACCTGGCCGAGATACATCACCGCCACGCGATCCGCCATGTGCCGCACAACGGCGAGGTCATGCGCGATGAACAGGTAGGACAGGCCGAAGCGGCGCTGCAGATCCTTCAACAGGTTCACCACCTGCGCCTGGATCGAGACGTCCAGCGCGCTGACGGGCTCGTCGCAGACGATGAGGTCCGGCTGAACCGCAAGCGCGCGGGCGATGCCGATGCGCTGGCGCTGCCCGCCGCTGAATTCATGCGGATAGCGCTGCGCGTGATAGGGCGCGAGGCCAACAAGGCCCAGCAGTTCCTTCACCCGCGCGGCGCGGGAGGCCGCATCGCCGATGCCGTGCACCTCCATCGGCTCCGCGATGGTGTCGCCCACGCGCAGGCGCGGGTTGAGGCTGGCATAGGGATCCTGGAACACCACCTGCACGCGCCGGCGCAGCGTGCGCAGCGCCGCACCCGCCACCTCCACGCCGTCGAAGCGCACCGTGCCGGCGGTGGGTTCAATCAGGCGCAATACGAGGCGCGCGGTGGTGGATTTGCCGCAGCCGCTCTCCCCCACCAGCGCGAGGGTCTCGCCACGATCGATGCGGAAGGACACGCCATCGACAGCGCGCACCAGCCCGATCTCGCGCGCCAGCAGGATGCCCTGGCGCACCGGGTAGTGCTTGGTCAGGCCCTCGACCTCGAGCAGGCTCATGCGGGGATGCTCTCGACCGGCGCACGCAGGCAGGCGGCGAGATGGCCGGGCGCCAACTCGCGCAAGGGCGGCTGCGCTGTGGTGCAGCCAGCTTCGGAGAAGGGGCAGCGCGGGTGGAAGCGGCAGCCCTTGGGCAGCGCGAAAGGCGGCGGCACCGCACCCTCGATGGCCAGCAATTGCTCGCGATCCTCATCGAGGCGCGGGATCGAGCCGAGCAGCCCCAGCGTGTAGGGATGCTGTGGATTGGCGAAGAGATCCGTCGCGCTGGAGCGTTCCGCGATGCGACCGGCATACATCACAGCGACCTCATCGGCCATTTCGGCGACCACGCCGAGGTCATGGGTGATGAGGATGATGGCCATGCCAGTCTCGGCCTGCAGGTCGCGCAGCAGGTCGAGGATCTGCGCCTGCACGGTCACGTCGAGCGCGGTGGTGGGCTCATCGGCGATCAGCAGCTTCGGCTTGCAGGCGAGCGCCATGGCGATCATCACCCGCTGGCGCATGCCGCCCGAAAGCTGGTGCGGGAATTCATCGTAGCGGCGCGTGGGCGCGGGGATGCGCACCCGCTCCAAGGCGGCGATGGCGCGCTCGCGCAGTTCGGCGTTGCTCGCGCGGCCATCATGCGCGCGCATCGCCTCGGTGATCTGCAGGCCGATGGGATGCACGGGGTTCAGGCTGGTCATCGGCTCCTGGAAGATCATCGCCACCTGGCCGCCGCGCACGTCGCGCATCTGGCTGGTGGAGAGATCGAGCAGGTTGCGCCCTTCGAGCAGCACGCGCCCCGCCGCCACGCGGCCCGGCGCGGGGACAAGCCGCATGATGGAGAGGCTGAGCATGGATTTGCCGCAGCCGCTCTCCCCCACGATGCCGAGCGTACGCCCGGCCGGGACGTCGAGATCGACGCCGTCCACGGCCGGGATATCGCCCGAGGCGCTGCGGAAGACGGTCCGCAGGCCTTCGATTCTAAGGAGGGGTGTCACGACCACCGAAAGGTCGGCGGCGAGGTCTGGTCCACCGGCCGGTGCGCCCAATCCTGCGAGGGCGCGCGGTCGATGATTCGCTTTTGGGCCTCATGCAGATGCGCGGCGGCGCCGTGATAATCCATGGTCGTCACCTTGCCATCCGCCACCACCTTGCGGCCATCGACGAAGACATCCTTCACCGCGCGATCACCGGCCGCGTAGACAAGGCTGCGGACCGGATCGCGGCCCGGTCGCATCATTGGATGCGTGACATCCACAAGCACGAAATCGGCGCGACAGCCGGCGGCGAGCCGCCCGATATCCTCGCGCCCGAGCGCCTTGGCGCCGCCGATCGTGGCAGCATCGAAGAGCTCATTGGTGGTCATGCTGCGCGGATCATTGGCCTGGGTGCGCGCAAGGTAGGCCACCAGGCGCATCTCATCGAGCATGTTGTGCGGATAGGTGTCGGTACCCAGGCCCATATTCACGCCGGCGCGCTTGTAGCGGCCGAAATGCTTGAGCGTGATGCCGCGCCGCGCGAACACCGTGGGGCAATGCGCCACGGTCGTGCCGGTCTCGGCCAGGCGCTTCATGTCGGTGTCCGTCCACCACTTCGTCGAAGGATGGTCATCGAGGAAGATGCCGTGGCCGATGATGCTGCGCTCACCCAGCAGGCCCATGGAATCGAGCCAGCCGATCGGCGTCTTGCCGTGCCGGCGCGTGATCTCGTGGAACTCCACCACGGATTGCGCGGCGTGGATCTGCCAGGTGAGGCCGCGCTTGTGTGCCTCCTCATGGCTCTCCTTCAGCAGCGTGTCGGTGCAGGTATCGATCTGCGCTGGCACGACCATTCCGAAGAGCCGCCCGCTCTCGTGCTGCTCGGCGCGCTCGATGAGGTTGAGCGCCTCGCCCATCGCCTTTTCGCCGGCGGCTTCGTCCCACTCATACTCGACGACATGGCCGTTCTTCGTGAACCACTTCGCCGACTTGAACATGGGTGCGATGCAGACCCGCATGCCCGATTCCGCAAGCAGGTCGAGCCAGCCGGGATGCGCCATGGACAGATCGGCGACCGTGGTCACACCCGAGAGCAACAGTTCGGAGAGTGCGACGCGCACGCAACTCGGCACGGCCTCCGCATCGGCGCGGAAAATCGGCATGAATTCGTAGAGCGAGGAATTGTAGAGGCCCGGCGAGCCGATCTCATCAATCAGCCCCTTGTTCATCGGCTCGCTCGACGGATGCGAGTGGATGTTCACGAGGCCTGGCATGACCATCAGGCCACGCCCGCTGATCTCCTCATCGACCGGGCCGGTGTAGCCGCGCCCGACGAAGGAGAGCACGCCGCCCTCATAGGCGACGTCGGCATCGGGCATGTAGACGTGCTGGCGCGTCGTCGCATCCCAGGCGACGACGAGCTCCGCATTCCGGATGACGGTTGTCATGGCGCCGCCCTCCTACCGCACGATCCGCATGTCGAGCGCCTTGTAGATGCCGATGCCGTAGAGGCCATGCGCCCGCAGCCCGGTCACGCGGTTGGAGACGCCGACATAGAGATTCTCACGCGCCGTGGTCAGCCAGGGCGATTCCTCGGCCAGGCGGCGCTGCACATTGGCGAGCGCCCTTGCACGCACTGCCGGGTCGGTGGCGCTGCGCGCCTCATCCAGCCAGGCATCCGTCTCCGGATCATTCCAGTTCATCCGGTTCGGGCTCGGCCGCGCGCGGCTGTGCCAGTACAGGCTCAGCGCATCGCCCGCCGAGAAGTAGGGGTAGCTCAGGAACAGCGCGTCGAATTCCTGCGTCGCCATGCGGCCCCAGGCGACGGTGGCGTCGAAGAGCTGGATGCGCATCTCGATGCCCACGCGGCGCAGCGCCTGCTGGATGATCTCGCCCTGGCGCTGGTTCTCCAGCGTGTTGATGCCGTAGGTGAGGAAGCTGGCGCGCACGCCATCCTTCACGCGCACACCGTCGCTGCCCATGCGCCAGCCGGCCTCATCAAGCGTGCGCTGTGCTGCCGCGACATCGAAGCGCGGCACCATCGCATCGGATTGCGCGTCGTAGTCGAGCGTGTTCGGATTGACGATGTTGAGCGCGGGCTGCGCATGGCCGAACCAGACGGCGCGCACCAGCGCGGCGCGATCCACCGCCTGGTGGATGGCACGCCGCACGGCGCGGTCGCTCACCACGGGCTTGTCGATCTTGAAGCCGAGATAGTAGTCCCAGAAGTAGTTGGGCTGGGTCAGCAGAGTCACCGTCGGCACACGGCGCACGCTGTCGACCGCGACCATGGGGACGTATTGCGTGACATCCGCCTGCCCGGTCTGCAGCGCGGCTAGGCGCGCCGTGGGCTCGGGCACCACGCGCCACAGAATGCGCTCGACATGCGCCGGGCCGCGATTCTCGAAGATCGGCGGACCCCAGCGATAATTCGGGTGGCGCGTCAGCAGCAATTCGCTGCGCGGCGTCCAGGACGCCCAGCAATAGGGGCCGGTGCCGTTGAAGCCCTGGCTGCCGAAATTCGCGCCGAGCCGCTCCACCGTCGCGCGGTCGATGATGCCGGCGAAGAACAGGGTGAGTTGGGACAGCAATTCGGAGAAGGGCGCGTTGAGCTCATACTCCACCGTGTACTCGTCGCGCGCGCGGATCTCCTTCACCGAACCGGCACGCCAGGCGACGGGGCTGCGCGTCTCGGGCGAGATCCAGCGGTTGATGGAATAGACCACATCGGCGGCCGTCATCGGCTTGCCGTCGCAGAAGGTGACGTCGCGGCGCAGATGGAAGGTGTAGAGCTTGCCGTCGGGCGAGACCTCCCACCGCTCGGCGAGGCCGGGGCGAATGGTGCGGCCATCCCAATCCATGCTGACGAGCGTGTCCGTCATCAACGTCACCACCTCGCCCGCGCCGCGCGCGGTGCTGCGGTGCAGGTCGTAGCGATCCGCGTCGATCTCGCGCAGGAAGACCGCGGTGTTGCGCGCGGTCTGCGCAGCGGCGGGCAAGGCGGCGACGAGGCCCGCGAGGGTCGCGACGCCGAGCAGCGCGCGCTTGAGGAATCCGGTCTGCATGAGTTTCTCCCGTTTCGATCAGATGCGCAGCCGGGGGTCGAGCGCGTCGCGCAGCGAATCCCCGAGCACGTTGAAGGCAAGCACAACAACAAAGATCGCCGCGCAGGGAATGACGGAGATGTGCGGCGCAAAGAACAGGAAGGTGCGCCCCTGCGACGCCATCGCGCCAAGCTCCGCCACCGGCGCCTGCGCGCCGAGGCCGAGGAAGGACAGCGCCGAGCCCAGCAGGATCACCTGCCCGAAGCGCAGCGTGGCGAAGACCAGGATGGGCGAGAGGCAATTGGGCGCGAGATGCCGCCAGATCAGCCGCGCATCGCCCATGCCCTGCGCGCGCGCGGCCTCGATGTAGTCGAGCCCAAGCACCACCAGCGCGGTGGAGCGCGCGATGCGCGCCATCAGCGGGATCGTCGCGACCGAGAGCGCGATCACCACCGCCGTGATGCCGGGCCCGAAGATCGCCGCGATGGCCAAGCCGAAGAGGATGGCGGGGAAGGAGAGCATGATGTCGACCAGGCGCATCAGCACGCCATCCAGCCTGCGGTAATAGGCCGCGCAGAAACCCATCAGCACGCCGATGCTACCGCCGATGATGAGGCTCAGCGCGCCCATGCTCAGCGTCACGCGCAGCCCGAACAGCATGCGCGAGAGCATGTCCCGCCCCTGCCCGTCCGTGCCCAGCAGATACTCCCCACCCGGCGGCTGCATGATCGCCATCAGGTTGGTGTCGTAAGGATCATAGGGTGCGAGCCAGGGGGCGAAGAGCGCGAGCAGGATGCTCAGCACGACGAGGCCGAGCGAGATGGCCGCCCCCACATCGCGCAGCAGCAGTCGCAGGGTGGAAGGGCGTGCGGGCGCGGTGATCTCGGCGGCGGTGGCGCTCATGCCGCGCGCACCCGCGGGTCGAGCACGCCGTAGAGCAGGTCGACGATCAAATTTACCACGATGAAGCCCATGGAGAGCACGATGATCGTCCCCTGCGCCATGGGGAAATCAGAAGACGTTATGGCGCCCACCGCGAGGCGCCCGACGCCGGGCCAGGAGAAGACCTGCTCCGTCACCACGGCGCCGCCCAGCAGGAAGCCGATCTGCAGGCCGATGAGGGTCACCACCGGCACCATCGCGTTGCGCAGCGCATGGCGCAGCACGACGATGCGCTCCGGCAACCCCTTGGCGCGCGCGGTGCGCACGTGATCCGCGCCCAGCACATCCAACACCGCCGTGCGCGTCATGCGCGCGATGGGGCCGACGAAGACGCCGCCAAGCGTGATCGCCGGCAGCGCTACGGCGCGCAGGCCCTCGAGCGTCCAGAGCGGCCCCGCGCGGCCGGTGAAGGGCAGCCACTGCCACTGAAAGCCGACGAACCAGATCAGCACGAGGCCGAGGAAGAAGACCGGGATCGAAACGCCCGCGACACTGAACGCCATCACCAGCCGGTCGAGCCAGGAGCCGCGCAGATAGGCCGCGATGGTGCCCATGGCAATGCCGAGCGGGATGGACCAGATCAGGCTCGCGGCCATCAATTCCAGCGTCGGGCCGATGGTCGCACCCAGTTCCTGGGACACGGGCACGTTGTTGATGATGGAAACCCCAAGATCGCCCTGCAGCAGCCGCCAGAGATAAAGGCCGAACTGCACCGGCAAGGGCTGGTCGAGCCCGAGGTCGCCGCGGATCTGCGCGATGATCTCGGCCGAGGCGTTGGGCCCGGCGCGCACCACGGCCGGGTCGGTCGGCACCACCTGCATCAGCAGGAAGCCCACCAGCAGCACGCCGAACATCACGGGCACCGCCAGCAGCAGGCGTTGCACGGCATGGCGCAGCATCAGGCGAGTTCCCCATGCCGGTCGAAGATCGGCACGCCGTCGCGCAGCGTGATGTCTGCGCGCGTGTCGCGCAAAATCTCCTCTGGCGAACTCGCGAAGATGTCGCGTGAGAGGATGGCGATGTCGGCCAGCATGCCGGGTTCGATGGTGCCGCGGCGGTCCTCCGCGAATTGCGTGTAGGCGCCGCACCACGTCTGGCAATGCACGGCCTCTTCCGCTGTCAGCGCCTCGCGCGCGCCCAGCACTGTGCCGCGATTGGTCTTGCGGGTCAGCATGGTGAAGAGGTTGATGTAGGGATCGACGGTCGAGACCGGGCAGTCCGAGGACGCCGCCGGGTGGTGCCCCTCCTCCAGCCAGGTCTTCATCGGATAAGCGGCCTCGCTGCGCGGCAGACCCAGGTTGCGCACATAGAGATCGCCGAACTCATACATGAAGACCGGCTGCGGCACGGGCAGGATGCCACGCGCCTTCATCCGCATCCGCTGGTCGCGGTTCAGGAAGCCGCAATGCTCGATGCGATGACGACGGCCGGCGAAGGGATGCGCGGCGCTGTCCGCCGCCTCCATGCCGCTCAACACCTGCTCGATCGCGGCGTCGCCGATGGCGTGGATGTCGAGTTGCCAGCCCTGCTCGTGGAAAAGCTTGAGCAGCGCATGGATCTTCTCGTCAGGGAAGGTGAAGACGCCGGTGCCGCCGCCCGCGCTTTCCAGATAGGGATCGAAGAAGGCCGCGGTGAGCCCGCCCGCGCTGCCATCCGCGAAGACCTTCACCGCACCCCAGCGCAGGCTATCGTCGCCGGCGTTCGGGCGCAGCCCGGCCTCCCAGGCGGCAAGCGCGATGCCCTCCGGATTGCCGGCGAGCACGTTCCACATCCGCAATTTCATCCGCCCCGCCGCCTGAGCGGCCCGATAGGCATCGATCTCCGCCATGCCGGCTGTCATGCCGACATTCATGTCGGTGGCGGCGGCGAAGCCGAGACTCGCGAGGTGGTCGCAGGCGCGCTCGATGGCGGCGACCATGGCCTCCTCATCGGGCGGCGGAATGATGTCGCGCACCAGGCGCATCGCGCGTTCCTGGAACAGGCCCGTCAGCGCGCCACCCTTGCGCTCGATCACACCGCCTTCCGGGTCAGGCGTGTTGTGGCCCACGCCGGCGGCGCGCAGCGCGGCGGTGTTGGCGACGCCCATATGCCCGCAGGTGCGCGTGATGAAGACCGGGTTGTCCGGGGCCGCCGCATCCAGCTCCGCCGCGGTGGGATGGCGACCGATGTCGAGCTCGGCATGGTCATAGCCGCGGCCGAGCACCCAGGCCCCCTTGGGCGCGACCTGCGCGGCCTTGCTCAGCCGCGCCAGCATCTCATCGAGGCTCTTTACCTCCTCCGCGCGCAGGTTCACTCCGGCGAGCGCGAGGCCGTAGGGCAGCAGATGCATATGCGCTTCGTTGAAGGCCGGGATCGCCACGCGCCCGGCGAGATCGAGCACGCGGGCGTCCGGCGCGGCGGCTTTCATCTCGGCGGCCGTGCCTATGGCAAGCACGCGGCCATCGCGCAGCGCGCAAGCCTCAGCGAAACCGCCCTGGAGGCCACGGAACACCCGCCCCCCGCTGAGGATCAACCCGTCCTGCACCCTATGCCCCCAGCGCAACCCGCATGACGGGATGGTCATCGGCATGGGCGGGCGCGTCAAGCGCGGCGCGGCGTATACCGGCGACCTGCCGCTCGCCCCTTGCCTGCGAAATATGCGAAGCGTGCACCGCCGCGCGGCACGTCAATCCTTATAGTCCGGCTGCTCCCGGTCGAGCTTGCGGCGCAGCGCCTGCCAGGGCAGCCAGCCCTTGGTGGGGCCGGTGCTGAATTGCAGCTTGGTGCGCGCCACCACTTCGGGCGGCGCCACGGCGAGCGGCGCGCCGGAGGATTGCGCGGCGAGCTGGATGCGGCAGGCCTGTTCGAGATACCACATCCAGTAGAAGGCCTCGGCCACGGTGTGCCCCACGGTCAGCAGCCCGTGATGGCGCAGGATCATGCAGGGCTTGTCGCCGAGGTCGCGCACCAGGCGTTCACGCTCATCAAGGTTGTCGTCAGCGGCGACACCTTCGTAGTCGTGCAGGGCGACGCGGCCGTCGAACTCCATCATCATCTGGTTGAGCGGCAACAGGCCCCCCTGCTGCGCCGCGATCGCCATGCCCGCCAGCGTATGCGTGTGCATCACGCAGGCGGCGTTGGGGTGGCCGCGATGCACGGCGGAGTGGATGACGAAGCCCGCCGGGTTCACCGGCCAGCTCGTCGCCTGCTGCGGCGCGCCCTCGGCATCGACCAACACGAGGCTGCTCGCGGTGATCTCCTCGAAGAGCAGGCCATAGGGGTTCACCAGGAAGCGATGGCCCTCGCCCGGCACGCGCACCGAGAGATGCGTGAAAACCAGGTCGGTCATGCCGTGCAGCGCGATCAGGCGATAGGCGGCGGCGAGGTCCTCGCGCAGTTCGCGCTCGCTCGGCACATGGGCTGGGTCAGGGCGCACAGGCGGCGGGGGAAGTGGCATGTCAGTAGCCTCGCCCGTGGTCGTAGAGGTTGGGCAGCGTCGCGCCGGCTTCGTGCAGGGCGATGCCGCGCGCAACGTGCTCCGCACGCTCCCGGCGCGAGGGCAGGCTCGCGAGATGGGGCGTGACGAGGATGCCCGGATGCACCCAGGCGGGATGCTCGGCGGGCAGCGGTTCCTGCTCGAAGACGTCGAGCACGGCGCCCCCAAGCTGGCCGGAGTCGAGGGCAGCGACGATGTCCCCGAATTTCTGGTGGCTGCCGCGGCCGACATTCACGAGGCCCGCCCCGCGTGGCAGCTTCGCCAGGAGCGGTGCTGCGATGATGCCGCGCGTCTCATCCGTCGAGGGCAGCAGGCAGACCAGCAGCCGCGCGCGTGCAAGGAAGGCGTCCCGCTCCGAATCGCCGGCATAGCTCACCACGCCGGGGATGGTCTTGCGCCCGCGCGACCAGCCGATCACCGGGAAGCCGAGGCCGAGCAGCATCTCCGCCGCGCGGCTGCCCATATGGCCGAGGCCCATGAGGCCGACGGTCGTCTCGTGCGCGGTGTGCTCGGGCTCGAAATATTCCCATTTCCGCGCCGCCTGGTTGGCGCCGATCCGCCGCGCGCCCTTGAGCAGCGAGAGCGCCGCCCAGCAGACGAACTCGCCCATGCGCTGCGCAGCCCCTGAGGTCGCCATGCGCATCAGCGGCACATGCCGCGGCAGGTCCGGGTCGCGGGTGATGAAATCCACCCCGGCCCCGCTGCCGAAGATCACCTGGAGATTGGGCAACGCCGCGAGCCGCCCGGGCTCGGGGTCCCAGACCAGCACGTAGCGGACTGCGGCGGGGTCCACGCTGCGGTCATCCCACCAGCGCACCTCGATCTGCGGCGCGCAGGCCGCGAAGAGGCTCTGCCACTCCGGCATGGCCGCCTCGCCGCCGGATTTCACGAGCAGGATCGGTCTTGCCACGTGCTTGCCCCGTGTCTGTCAGCCTGTCGGAATGCCCCCTTGCGCGGCCTTCGTCCACCCCCTGTCACACGCGGCCGCGTTGACGATGGCGCGGTTTCCGGGCTTCCTGCCGGGTAATGCTTCAGGCCCTGGGGAGGACAGACATGCAACGCCGCCAACTGCTCGGTACCACCATCGCGCTCGCGGGCCTGGCCGGCACACCGGCCCTCGCGCAGGGCTTCACGCCGCAGAATCCGGAATGCATCGCCCCGGCCGCGCCCGGCGGCGGCTTCGACCTCACCTGCCGCACCGCCGCGCGGGCGCTGAACGAGCTCGGCATCATCGGCCCGGCCATCCGCACGCAGAACATGCCCGGCGGCATCGGCGCGGTGGCGATCAACCACATCAATGCGCAGCGCCGCGCCGACCCGAACGTGATCGTCGCCGTCTCGACCGGCAGCTGGGTCAACCTCGCGCAGAATCGTTTCGGCCGCTGGACCGAGAACGATGTCCGCTGGCTCGGCACCATCGGCGCCGACTTCGGCGTGATCGCCGTGCGCCGCGACAGCCGCTTCCAGACCCTGGCGGACCTGATCGCGGCCCTGCGGGCCGACCCTTCCTCCGTGCCGATGGGCGCGGGTGGCGCGGTGGGCAGCCAGGACTGGACCAAGGCGGCGCTGATCGCGCGCGGCGCGGGGCAGGATCCGCGGCGGCTGCGCTACGTGCCCTTCGAGGGCGGCGGCCAGGCCATGGCGGCGCTGCTCGGCGGTCATATTCAGGTCTTCCCGGGCGATGCGACCGAGGTGCGCGGGCAGCTCGAGGCCAATGAGATCCGCATCCTCGCCGTGCTGGCGCCGAACCGCCTGCCCGGGCCCTTCGCCAATGTGCCCACCGCCAAGGAACAGGGCGTGGATGCCGAGTGGACCATCGTGCGCGGCTTCTACATGCCGCCCGGCGCGCCGGACGCGGCCTATGAGTACTGGGCGAATGCGCTGCGCCGGCTGCATGCCGATCCGCGCTGGATCGCCATCCGCGACGGGGCGGGGCTGTATGAGTTCAACCTCGTCGGCCAGGAATTCTCCGATCTCGCGAAGCGCCGCACCGCCGAATACCGGGCGCTGGCGCGCGAGGTCGGCGTGATCCAGCAGGCGAACTGAGCGCCTTGCGCGGCTTCCTCCCCGATCGGCTGCTGGGCCTCGCCTTGCTCGCGCTTGGCGCGGGCATCGCCTGGCATGCGCAATCGCTGGAGGTCGCCTTCGCGGCCGACCCGATCGGCCCGCGCGCCTTCCCCACCCTGGTCGCGGCCGTCATTGGCGGCTGCGGCCTGTTCGTGGCGCTGCGGCCGAACGCCTTGTGGGAGCCCGCCGAGCAGGTCGTGCCGGGCCTGGCGGCGACCGCGGCGATGGCCGCCTATGCGCTTCTGCTGGTGCCGCTCGGCTTCATCCCGGCGACCTTCCTGCTCTGCATTGTCATCGCTTTGGCTTTCTCCGCGCGGCCGCTCCAGGCCGTGCTGAGCGCGGCGGTCACGGCGCCGGGGCTTTGGCTGCTGCTCGACCGGTTGCTCGATCTGCCCTTGCCACGGGGGCCGTTGGGGGTCTGATGGAAAGCCTCACAGCCCTGATGGGCGGCTTCGCCATCGCGCTGACGCCGACCAACCTCGCGCTGGCGCTGATTGGCTGCGTGGTCGGCACCGCCATCGGCGTGCTGCCGGGCATCGGGCCGATGAACGCCATCGCGCTGCTGCTGCCCTTCTGCTTCGCGCTCAAGCTGCCGCCGGAATCGGCGCTGATCCTGCTCGCCGCGGTCTATTACGGCTCGGGCTATGGTGGCCGGATCACGGCGATCCTGCTGAACATGCCGGGCGAGCCATCGGCGGCCATCACCACGCTCGATGGCCACCCGCTGGCCAAGCAGGGGCGCGGGGCGGCGGCGCTTGCAGTCTCGGGCGTGGGCAGCTTCGTGGGTGCGACCATCTCGGTCGTGCTGATGACCTTCCTGAGCGTGCCGCTGGCGCGCATCGCGGTGGGCTTCTCGCCGGCGGATTACGTGGCGCTGATCGTCTTCGCGCTGTCGCTGCTGGGCGCGGTCGCACCCGGCAATGCGGTGAAGGCCTGGGCGGCGGGAGGATTGGGCATCTCCCTCGCGCTGGTTGGCATCGATTCCGGCACGGGGATCGAGCGCCTGACGCTGGGCAGCATCGAGTTGCTCGGCGGCATCGACTTCACCGTGCTCGCCATCGGCCTGTTCGCTATTGGCGAGGTGCTGCTGCTGCTCGAGACACGCCTACGCATCAGCGCCGCCGCGCTCGGCCATGGCGCGCGGCTCAGCCTGCGGGAGCTGGTGAGTTGCATCCCCGCGATGACCCGCGCCACCGGCATCGGCTTCGTCATCGGCGTGCTGCCCGGCGCGGGGGCATCGGTGGCGGCTGCCCTGTCCTACACCACCGAGAAGCG
>Ga0315900_10003222_pt1 | contig 24072 bp, 48 predicted proteins | sample LakEriMetagenome_FD_203521 | JGI IMG/M metagenome (GOLD analysis project Ga0315900, IMG submission 203521) | Freshwater fungal communities from buoy surface, Lake Erie, Ohio, United States - Buoy 12 MA114 | ecosystem: Environmental > Aquatic > Freshwater > Lake > Lake biofilm | place: USA: Lake... | reverse complement strand
TACAACGGTAAATAAGGATTAAATAATGCCTAAGAATAGAAAGAAAACTAAAAAGTCAACCATTAGTCCTAAAAAAAGATTTATCAATGAAGAGTTGAAGAAGTTGCGCGATCTTGACTCCAATGAATTTTTCTGCAACTATGATTATCAGGAGATGATTTCATATGCAGTTCATCTTCTCAATCGTCTTGACAAACGTAAAAGTATCAAATGAGTCAGAAACTTAGCTTCATTGTTGTTGATAGTGGCGATCCTAGTGTGGGGATTAGTCCTATCTTTGAAGAAGTGACGATTGTTCTGGAGAATGGAGGATGGGATTCTGAGTTGCTTCAAGACTTTCAAGAGTCAATGCGTGAAGTACTGAAGAGTCACTTGACCGAAGTTAGAGGTAAGGTCTTCACGCTTGACGAGTACAACGAAAGTTACGAGGGTTAATACTGTGATTGTCAAAGTTGTTGCTGCTGTTGTTCTGCTCACTCTTCCGATTGCGTTTACGATTGCTGTAAGCACAATCAATCCTGTCCTTGGTGCTTTTGTCGCTATCGTAATTCTATGCAACGTGGTGTAAATACACTTATGCTTAAATGTTCAAAGCGAAACATAGCGGCGGCTTCATGCCGCCCATTAACGAATCGTTATTAACTAAGGTAGGGTTAGTTCGATTATACTGACATTATAAAGATAAGTCAAGAGGATTCCTAAAATGGCAAACCAAAAAAAGGTAACTAAGCAAAAAGAAATAGAAAAAAAGAATTATCAAGATGCACTGAAAATGATCTATGAATGGGTATTAAACAAAGAAATTAGCTTTGACGAATTTGAGAAACTGTTGTACCATAATAGAACATTCGAGGTTTGACAATGGAAGATGAATACAAACGCTATCGAGTCAGTCTGAAATCAGTACCGGGAATGTATGCTCAGTACGACGGTAACTTGGAAGTGTTTGCTACGAATGAAGAAGATGCAATCAATGAGGCACATCGCAAGTTGAAGAGGGGAGCATTTCCCGATCGTGATAGAAGCATGTGGCGAGTCGAATCCGTTGAATGTTTGGAGGAATAAATGAGAAGCTGGTATCCTATCCCTGTCACCAAGTTAGATAACAAGCGTCTGCTTGGTGAGCACAATGAATTGCTCATCATGGCTAGGTCAATCTTTGGATTGAACAAGGGAGGATATCGTAACCATCCTGAAACGATTCGATGGGTCGGCTATTCCAAGGCAATGAAGCAACGTCATGACGATATCGCGGTAGAGATGCAGCGGCGCGGATTCAACCACAAGTCACCTTGGCCGGAGAATTGCATTAACCTGTCGGACACCGAAGAATTTCCTAGTAGCTTTTGGGAACCATATGAGGTAATGTTGGGGAAGCTGCTAGAGAAGCAGGGAGGATACCTGTATGGCGAAGAAGGTTGAAGAAGTCTCACTTAGTGACTATTGGGATATGCTCAACAAGCATGACTGGTGGTATGAGTTTTCGGACGATCGTAGGGTGTACAACGCCGCAGCTTGTCAAGACAAGTATTTACGTGCAGTAGCGAAACAGTCTCAGGAACATCAATCACTGTTTGAAGGATTTCACCGGCACCATTTTACAGGCAAACCTTGGGACAATGAACAATCGCCTAAGCCAGCTAAACCGGAGTGAACATGGTACAAGTTTATAGGAATCTCAGGTACAGACACAAAACCATTTGGAGTGTCCGATCTAAGAAGTCCAGACTAGTTGTTGCTAGATTGACTGTTGTTGCTGTGAAGGCTGCTCAATTCAAAGTGTCAGAGAAAGGTAGGAGTAGGGTCTTGAAAGAGAAACGAAAGAATGTCCATGCATTTGTTGAAGGGTCTTGGATCAGAGACAAGAACAGTCTTGACAATCTGCTGATGCTGAAGAAGCAAGGCAAGATGAAGCAAGTTAGTTACAATCCATACAAGGGTGGTAACTTTGTTGAGAAGTCAACCGGGAAAGCTGTCGCCGATGCGTCTTATGCAATTGTTACTGAAGATGGTCTTTGGATCGTGACAGATGGCTAAGTCTTAGACACTGTCTAAAGTTTTTAGAGTCAATTTTTGTCAGTCAATGTTAACAATCTAGTAATTTTAAGGAGTTATATTTGGCATAAGGTCTGCAATAGTATCTCCCTGTAGCACGTACCGATTAGATACCTTATCTAATCATTGTTGAACGTAAGGAGAATCGTATGAAGTCTAACAAAACCAATGGTTCGTCGTCTTTTGTTCGTAAGCTGGAGAAGCGTATTAGCTATCTCTCTAACGTCCTTGAACACATCAAGGACAAGTCTGCTCATCAAAGTCATACCGTTACCGATCTTAGTTCTGAACTTGCTACCACTATCTCTATCCTCAATCTTTACAAGAAAGAGGTTTGCTAATGGAAGCAAAAGTAAAGCGTAAATACGTCAAGCGTGACGTTGTTGCGGATACCGTTCGTAAAGCCAAGTGTGGCCACATCACAAAAGAAGGTCGATACTTCAAATGTGAAAAATGTCTGCCACAACTTGATACTGACGATGGTGATTGGAACTATTTTAACTTGACCGATGAGGAGTAAATATGCGTAACGAATATTCGATTGACCAAGAAGTTGAACTTGAAGTGAACGGAAATCTTTATACTGTGCATGTCAAAGGTACGAAAGTTCGCAACGACTTTGACGATTACGATTTGGAAATCGAGCGGGTCTATATCTACGACTTCCTCGGAGATGACGTAATTGACGGTCATGAAGATTACGACGATATCATGGAAGAGGTTTCCAACTTGGAATTCTTTCCTGAGTACGACGAGGATTACTACGACGACTATGAAAGTGTGTCGTAAATAAGCCAAAAAGGAAACTGGAGGATTTATGGATTTATCCCTTATTGCACTAATTACCTTGTACGCAACTACTCATGGTGTCGATCCAAACGTTGCAGTCTCGATTGCAAAGGTGGAAAGCAACTTCAACATGAAGGCAGTTGGAACCAAGGGTGAACGCGGGATTTACCAACTTCTTCCCAAGGCGTTTCCCCAATACACAGTCAAGGAACTTTCTCAACTGGAAAAAAATGTTGAGATTGGCGTGAAACATCTTGCGTATTCCAACAAAAGATGCAGTCACAAGTCCAACTTGGATTGGGTCATCTGTTACAACCGTGGTGTCAAGGGAGGTAGCAGGGTTCAGAATCCCTCGAAAGACAACTATGTGAGAAAAGTCAAGACCGAATATGCAAAGGTAAAAAAGCGTAAACAGACTATTGTTGCACAGTTTAACTGACTTGTCAAACAGAAAGTAGGACGTATGTGGAACGACGATTATTCCGGTGAGTATATGACGGTTGTCTATCGAGAGGATGGAGGGTTTGTCTTCTACCCTCAGAACATGGAGCTAGTTGAGGATTTCCTTACCTACTGGCGCGAAGTGGATCAGAAGAACTACTGTGGTGCCGTTTGACACAGTTGACCGAATCTGACGGTTATGTGACGATGGAAGGGTGTCCATCAACAAACCGTTTCAAAACCGGAGAACGTATGCTGAGAAACGATATCCTGTCAATGATGAAAGTCCCTGCTAAACTGGTTCAAGAAATCTCCTTCACTAAGGAAGGGGAGATTGTCACCTACCCCGTGGGTACGGTGGTCATGGTTGACCTTGACAATCTTATCATGGAAGTTGAAGGTTGTCACACTGAAGTTGACTTCCACGAATTCAAGGTCATGTACCCGAACTAAAGGTTTCCTCCGAAGAAGGTGCCAAGGAAGGCACTTTCATTTTTCAAGGACATGTGATAAGCCGCTCGGCATGAAAAAATCATGTCTAGTTGTTGAAGATCACGACCACACACGACTCCTGCTTCAATATTACATTGAAGGGTTTTTCGATTTCGTTTGCCATTCTGCTAGAAATGTGAATGAGGCAAAGACGCTTCTAGAACAGAACGTTTACGATCTCATTTTCATTGACTATATCCTCGATGACGATTATGGGACGACTCTTTTTCGATACCTGAAGGATCACTATAGACACTCCTGTAAGAAGATTCTTATCTCCTCTACCGAAAACACCGAATCTTTAGCCCTGAAACTAGGATTCGACAAGTATCTATCTAAGCCGTTCGATCTTGAAGCTATTGATTCTATTATCAAAACAATCCACTAAAAAAAAATTATAAAAATAGTTGACCTGATTTATTAACTCGGGTAAAACTAGTTTCAGGTAGTGAATGAACTAACCAATGAAGGAGAAAAGTAAGATGGAAACGAATCTGGTCCGGTCTGAATCTGAAACCCCGAAAGTCAAGCCGTCCGCTAAGAAGGTCACTCTTCAGAACATCGACGGTATCGATGCTGAAACCGTTCGGAATCTGGCAGACACTAGCGAAACGGCGGAGGCGATGCTGCTGAGTTTTGCAACAAGGGAACGTCATACCAACAAGACGGATTTCACTCGTCACAAGACGGCACTTCGACGGGAGGGGTTCAGAATCGTTGACGAGGATTACGAGAATACCATGCGACTCATGCAGGAAATTGGCGCAGGGTCGGTTGTCTATCCTCGGGGCCGCAGCAAAAAGCCGCCACGTTTTGTCTGGAATGTTAACATGAAGGCCTTTGCTCGCATGGCTTTTGATGAAAATCTCATCTCAGTCAAACTGAAGGAGAAAGACACCTTGAAACAGAATCGTAAAGCAAAGGTCAAACCCGCTCGCCGTGGCCGTCCTCGCAAGCAGAAGCAGGAAGCCGCAGCACCGTCACAATACCATGTGTTCTATATCCACCTGTCCGGTAACAGGGTGGTGGAAGTGAAGGCACCGGACGATATTGATGCAACTGAGATTGGTGCAGTCAGTACCGTTCTTGAAAGACAATCCAAAAGTATTTGATCTTTCAGATCGGTTATAGGATAATACTTGGGTAGGACAGGGTTCGGATTGCACAATGCAGTACGACCTCTCTCCTACCCAATTATTATTTCTATGAGCCAATTAAAATACGACATTACAGAATTCGTTCTAAATAACCGTGACGAAATTTTGCATTTTCTGAATGAGGAAATGGACCATCTGAAATTTGCAGAACGACTTTTTGATTCTTGTCCTGAGTTGTATGACGAGCTAATTCAGGGATATCGTAAACGCGAATTGACTCATTTTTTAGCAGATCATTTTAATGAACCTTTCGATAGTATTTCCTTGATTATCGACGACGAATTTATTAAAATGACTTTACAGTACTACTAAAGGAGTAGAAAATGAGCACTAGAATTCGGTATCGTAAAACTGGAGAAGCTGGAATCATCGAGTCTGTGAAGCGGTTCGCACATGCCACCAATGGTGCAACCTACAAGGTTCGTATTAATGAACCGGAACTCACGTATGAGATTGTCGAGGACACCTCTAGCACCGTCGTAAAGACAGCTCGCGCAGTCAATCTGCATCAAGTTAAACTCAAGGCTAAGTCGGCACTGGTTGATCTTGGTATCGAGTTTGAAGAGAAAGAAGTTCGAGCAAGGGCACCTCGACTCGTTCTGGTCAGTTGACCATGCCAAGACTAAGGCTAGTGACAGATTTCACTGACACAGAGATTGACTCTATGTTGTCGGTTATTGAGAAGGACAGGAAGAGTTTTCCCAACATTTCTGACTTTGCTCGCTCGGTAGGGATTGCATATGTCGGCGCATATGATTGGCAGGATGCGTTCGATCAGGAACTCTTTGCAGATGAAGTTGAATCAATGCGACTGAGTACGCCTTTCCTCGGTCTAGAGAATGTCTATCAACGTCGTAAAAACTTCACAAAAGAAATCTTTTATCGGAACCTCAAATCTGCATTCCGAAAAGAGCCTCTGAAATTTGTTGACGGGTTTGATAAACTCTTTGATAGAATCAGGACGGAAGGGTTCGTCGGGTCCGAAAGCGATTTTGAATCGAAACTGAAAAATTCTAACTTCGTTCATAACGTCATCTACAGGGTGTCATTCGGCACTACGCTATGAAAAAGCTACCATTGTACTTACTGACAGGTTCTTTTCTGCTGAACCTGTTTTTCATGCTCTATGTGATTCCTACCGTGGATCACATCATCACGGTTCAGGATATGAACATCGATCAAATCCTGAACGACTTTGAACGACTGTGTCGTCAAGAGAAATCTTCGCACTAATTTCAAATAAGTTTCTTGTTTTTCACCATCTAAATCCTTAAAATTAAAACATAACTTTCAATTTTCTATTGGAGATACAATGATTCAGACACCTTGGGGACCAATTGGTTACATCTCTCTAAAGCGCACCTATTCTCGTCGCCTTAAAGAAAGCGACCTGAATTCTCCGACCGAAGAGTTTACCGATATTGTTGAGCGAGTTGTCAAGGCATGTGACAAGCAACTTAATGTTGGCTTCACACCGGAAGAAGAGAATGAACTTCGGGAAATTATCCTGTCACTAAAGGGCATTGTTGCCGGTCGATTCCTTTGGCAACTTGGTACTAAAACGGTTGACCGTCTAGGTCTACTTAGTCTACAAAACTGTGCATTTACTGTCGTGAATGAACCTATTCGTCCCTTTACTTGGGCAATGGACGCACTGATGCTTGGGTCTGGAGTAGGATACAATCTCCAACGTGAGTACGTGTATGAACTTCCAAAGCCAAAGAAGGTCAAGATTGTTCGTCAAGATACGAATGATGCAGACTTCATCGTACCGGACAGCCGTGAAGGTTGGGTTGAACTTCTTCGTCGTATCCTAGAAGCGCACTTCATTACTGGCAAGGGATTCAGTTTTAGTAGCGTCTGTATTCGCGGTAAAGGTACTCCCATCAAAGGGTTCGGGGGTACGGCAAGCGGTCCAGAAGACCTCTGTTGGGGTATGCTGGAGATTTCCAGAGTACTCAACTCTCGTGCAGGTAAAAAGGTTCGCCCGATTGACTGTCTCGATATCATGAACATCATCGGCGCAGTAGTTGTTGCCGGGAACGTTCGTCGTTCCGCACAAATTGCAATCGGAGATATGGACGATCTTCAGTTCCTTAACGCAAAGCGTTGGGATTTAGGTGGCATTCCTAACTGGAGGGCAATGTCCAATAACTCTGTCGTATGTAATGATATGTCTCTCCTACCGGAGCAGTTCTGGCAGGGTTACATGGGCAACGGTGAACCCTACGGTCTAATCAACCTTAACCTTGCTCGCTCGGTTGGTCGCCGGGGAGAAACCGAATACCCCGATCCAGAAGTTGCAGGATTTAACCCCTGTGCGGAACAGTCTCTAGCACCTTATGAAACTTGTTGCTTGGCTGAAATCTTCCTTCCAAACATCACAAGTTACGAGGAGTTTGTAAAAGTTGCCAAGTATCTCTACCGCATCAATAAACATTCTCTAGCTCTAGATTGTCACCTTCCAGAAACCAAGGAAATCGTACATCGTAACATGAGAATGGGTATTGGTGTCACCGGATACCTACAGGCTACCGATGAGCAAAAAGGATGGCTAAAAGAAGCATACAATGAACTTCGTGAGTATGACAAGGAGTACAGCAGGACACATGGCTTCCCCGCCAGTGTCAAGCTAACCACAGTTAAACCATCTGGAACCTTGTCACTTCTTGCTGGTGTGACACCGGGAGCACATCCGGGGTACTCGCAGTATTATCTACGTCGCGTCCGCATGGCCTCCAACATCCCTCTCGTGGACGTTTGTCGTCAGAGTGGTTATCACGTTGAATTCCAACGTAACTTTGATGGTACTGAGGACAAGAATACTGTAGTTGTTTCATTTCCTTGTGCTCATCCTGAAGGCACTAAACTCGCTAAAGATATGACCGCTATTGACCAACTTGAAGTAGTAAAAGAACTTCAGAGCAACTGGTCGGATAACGCCGTGTCTGTGACAGTTTACTACCACAAAGAAGAACTTGAAGCAATTAGGGAATGGCTTAAAAAGAACTACAACGATAGTCTTAAAACTGTGTCATTCTTGCTACACAATGAGCATGGATTCGATCAGGCACCGCTTGAGGAGATCACTAAAGAACAGTACGAGGAACTAAAAAGCAAAGTAAAAGCAATTACTTCTGTCCAAACCATCAATGAAAAGGACGTTGTTGGAGTGGATGAGTGTCAAAATGGGGTGTGTCCTGTTCGATGAGAAAAGGTCAGAAATGTCCAAATTATCCAAAAATTAGAAAATCTAGACCATTAAAATATAATTTAATTGGTAAAAGATTTCACTATCTTACTGTTCTTGAATATGTTTCTTTAGATCGCAGAGGAACGGTTACTTGGAAGTGTAAATGTGATTGCGGACAAATCAAAATTTTTAGTCAGAAACATTTAATCAGGAAACATTCTCCAGTTAAATCTTGTGGTTGTAAGAAAAAAGCAACCAATAAAGACCATAAGGATTTTAAAGGATATGGAGAAATACCGTTGCAATGGTGGAATAGTAAAGTAACTAGAGAAATTTTTCAACGTAAACGCACAAGTATTCCGGTAAATATAACAATAGAATATGCTTGGGAATTATTTTTAAAACAAAACCGACGATGTGCATACACTAATAAAGAACTTAAAATCGCAAATAAACCGGAAGAAAATACAGCATCTATTGATAGAATTGACAGTTCAAAAGGCTATGTAAAAGGAAATATTCAATGGGTACATAAACATGTAAACATAATGAAGAATATTTTTACAGACCAGTACTTTGTTGAAACTTGTAAGATAATAGCACAAAACAAATAATTTGATTATCTGGTTTGCAGTTGTTATAATCTTAGTCAGAGGTAAACATGGAAAACAACATTAAGCCTTTTAGTCTGGAAGACAAAGATACTCACGTTGCCTATCCGATCAATGAAGTACTCGGAAACGAGTGGGGGTATCAGGTTCCCGCAAATAGTCCTTATCGCCTTGATAGCTATGACTATCTGACCGGTATCTTCACTACTCATTATTTCAAGAACATGATGCATCAAGAGGATGAGGAAGAAGAATGGACGCTTTCTTATCCGGGTAGCCTTGATGACAGTCAACCGCTTCATTGTGGAACGGAAGCTAAATGGGTCGATAATGGCGTTGGATTTCGCTACTTCTATTGCACTGTCTGTAAATGCGAAGTCGAACACTACAAGAATGATCCGAGAAAGTAATGAAACTCTGTCTTGAGTGTCAGTATTGTGGCTACAAGTGGGAACAGGTAATCGATCATCCAGACGAGGTTGCACATCTCAGGTGTTTGCTTAGTGATTGTTACGATACCAACATTAAAATGACTAAATACGATCAGGAAAAATCTGACGTTTTTGGCTACAATTCGGACGCACCGAAGGAAGATGCTTACTTTAGGAGATAATATGTCTACTTACTACAAAAAGCTGGATCAAAAGTGTGATAAGTGTGGTCATCAACTTCAGGAAGTGTCGATCAAAAGTCCGTTTATCGATGACTACGCGATCGAATGTACCAACAAGAAACTTGACAAATACGATAACCAGATTTGCCCAAATGCCTACAAATCAGACATTCTTTATTACAGGGAAAGCGCAGCAGCAAGACGCGAATGTGAATAAAATTTGAAGTCAATAACGTAATTTGCTAAAATAAGATATGTTTAAATGTCAACTTTGTAAAAAGGTATCAAAGCCTAAAGAACCACAAATCACAGTGGTTGCTGAAACTCGCCCTGTCATTTACAGACAGTCTGAAACTCGCACCGATGAAGAAGGTGTCGAAACCGTTGTTCACAAAGAACAAGCAAGCGGTTGGGAGATTGTCAAAGAACTCAAGGTTTGTCTTACTTGCTCTATTTCTCTTAAAGGATAAAATTAGTCAATGAAAAATTATCGCGTCACATTCTATAAACTCAAAAAAGAAGAAGATTCAAAAGGAAAACCAGTTGTTACCGGACAAGAGTATGTCGGAAGCGTCGTTGTTGACGACGATGGAACCGGTAAGGAACTAAGCATCACCGGCAAAGCGTTTAGACACGCGCCGAATACCTACCTTTATGCCGATAAGGTTGTTGTTGAGCAACTGTAAATGAGAGTTGAAATCGGTCGTTACCGAAATAGCAAAGACTTTATTCTGTATCTCTGGAACAAAGACAAAAGTAACGATCATAACTCCTTCGTCGCAAACGCCGCTGTTGCCACAGGCGTACCCTGCATAGTTGTTGCACATTTTCTAGGCGAAATTATTGGATTTACTCCTGAAGTAAATGCTATAATGAAACGCTTGACTAAATTCTACGGCTATACGGAGGTTGTCGAATAATGGCTAATCGGTTAAGTTTCAGTAAAATCTCAAGTTACTCTATTTGCGGTGAACGTTACCGACTACGATACATTCAACGTGTTGTCGAGCGCAATGCTCGCGCATCTTTGTTGTTCGGTAGCGCACTGGATGAGGCACTTAACTCCCTCCTTTCTGATCGTGATTTGGAAAAAGCGATCCAAGCCTTTGACAAGAAATGGAACTTTCAATTCGTACTGAACAAGTACACAGCACTGCCGGATAATCCCGATGTGGTATATGCAGAACGTGATTTGGATACTGATCTTGTTGATTTATCTGAAGAAGATAAACTTTGGATTACCGAATTTAGAGAGTTTAAGAAAACTCAAAAGTGGCTTCAGATCGATCCTGAAGACCGTAAGAAGTACAATCGATTCTGTTGGGAGTCGATGAAAGTAAAGGGACATATCATCCTCAAGTCCTATTACGAGAAGGTACTACCACAATTCGTTTCTGTAAAGGGAATTCAGCACGAATCAGAAATGACTAATAGCGATGGTGATACCGTCATTCAGTACCTTGATTTTATTGCAGAAATGCAGGATGGTTCTGTTGTTCTGATGGACAACAAGAGCACTAGCGATCTTAAATACTACGACGATGACAGTCCTAGCACTAGCCAACAATTGATTAGCTATTACTACAACAACAAGGAAAAGTTTGGACTAACCGCTGTTGGCTTCGTTGCCATGCAAAAAGGCATTATCAAGAACAAGGTCAAGACCTGTTCTAAATGTGGCGCAGACGGTAGCGAAAGTCGTGCCAAGAATTGTGACCAAGAGTACGCCGGTACAGTTGTAAAGCGCGGCAAAGAAGTTGAGGGGATGGTTCGTTGCGGTGGTGAGTGGAACATCACAATCAATCCTGAAGCAGCAATTAAGATCATTATCAATACGGTATCTGATGCGGCAGTTGATCTTGTCCTGAGTACATTTGATGAAGCAAATCACGGGATTAAGAATCAAGTGTTCTACAAGAACCTATCTGTGTGCAAAAACATCTACGGAAGTCCATGTGAATACTATTCACTTTGTTGGAAAGGTAAAGATGACGATCTTGTAAAACTAGAAGATAAGACTTGATTATATGCTAATTAATAAGTTACTATCGTTTTATAGGATTCTAAAGGAAAAAATTATGGCAAGACCAAAAGTAATCAAAGTTTTTGGGGGAGAAGTTATTCTCAAAAATCTCCCAAAAGATAAGCAGGATGCAATTGCAAAGATGGTGCAAACCTTTGAAATTGAATCTCCTCCTGCTGAAGTTGAATCTGTAGTTGAAGCGGAAGTACCTGCACCTGTTGCTAAAGTAGCTGTTGAAGTGAATGATCTAATGAAAGACTTGGCACTTGGGTTGATGAAAGATAGTAGTGGAACTTACAAGCTAGTTGATGTACTATATAACGTCGAAACCAAGCAAGCTGTTGTCGATTCTGTCAGAGAAGTTGGAAGACATAAAGAAGTTGCGGTTAGTGAATTTAGAGTCAAAGCCGCACGTAAACTAATGGTTTGAAAGGAAAACAAATGAATCGTTCAGAATCAGTTACTAAGATTGCATCCGCACTGCTCAAAGCCCAACGTAAGATGGGTGGAGCAACTAAAGGTGCGGCTAACCCCTATTTCAAGAGCCGATATGCCGACTACGGTGCGGTTCTTGAGGCATGTAAAGAACCTCTTAACGAGGAAGGAATCACCATTCTTCAACCTCATGAAACCAAAGATGGTCGCAACTTTGTCGTGACTATGCTTCTTCATGAATCCGGGGAATGGCTTTCTTCTGAGACAGAAGTTGTCACAGCTAAACAAAACGATCCACAAGCACTTGGTAGCGCAATTACCTATGCTCGTCGTTACGGTCTTCAAAGCCTCCTCTCCATTCCTGCTGAAGATGATGATGGAGAAAGCGCAATGAGTCGTACATCTAAATCATTTGTTAGCACTCCTGCTGCCGAACAAAGGTCAGCACCGGCTGCTTCTGTTGCTGCTGCTCCGGTTGCCGCTGCCGCTGCACCTGCTGCTGCTAAACGTTCGTCGTTTAAGACACAGGCTAAATCTGAACCAGCTAAAGCTGCCGCACCTGCCGCTGCCGCTGAAGCTAAACCCGCTGCCCAAAGCGATGAACTTGGATGGTAATTATGGAACAACTAGCAGAAACTATTGAACAACCAGTAGCCGAAGAAGCAAAACAAGAACAACCACCTGAGATTCAGGCGGCTATGTTTCTTCAACGGGCACTTCCTACCTTTCGTACACAGCTTGACCGTGTGACGGGTGTACAAGCAAAACGTGTTCTTGAGGCACTTATCGAAAGTCCTCTTGAAAAAGAAGTACCGGGGTTTACTACTCGTGAAGCCCACGACCTGTTTACACTCGGCACTATGATCCAGAATGCAAAATTCGTTCTTTTCCAAGTTGCACTCAAAGATGAGAAAATTGTTGAAGAAACTCAAGAAAAGATCGATAATGGTACGGCTGCTACCGAAATCGCTAGTGAAGCAAAAGGAGAATGAAAATGATTAAGAAATTTAAAGTTGGTGTGGTTCAGATGAAACAAGACAAATCGGGAGTTACTGTCAAACTCGGTAGTCCTGAATCTCGTAATGAGAAGTTCCGTTACAGCGTCGAACTTGTTGTCAAAGACGCAAACGGCAACGTTGTTGCCAAGGCAGAAAACGGATACCTCAAGGTTGAAGATCCTCGCAAGCGCACTAAGGCAAATGGAGAAGGTCTTAGCGAATCTGAACTTGCAAAGATTCCCGCTTGGATTAAGAACGAGCTAATGCTTGTGGTGGACGATGGAAAGTAATGTAAAGAAAAGCCGAAAGCAACGTCGCTATGAGGCTAAACTTGCTCGCCGTGGTGTGAGCACCGATCGACCTACAGTTCTTTCCGCAATTCGTAGTATGATTTCAACTATGAAGGAAAGCAAGCGTGTTCAGGAACTAGTCGCAAGCGGTTCGCTGGACAAATATCTCAAGTAACCAATATGGCGGGTGTGGTTAAATCCATACCCGCCTTTCTCTCCAAAGGGTAAAGACAAGTGGCAAGCACTGGTAATGCGTCTATTGTTCAAGAGAAGGAACAAATGTACTACAGGCAACTACGCAAAGGCGTAAACGATACAAAGTCAGTATTCATTCCTGCGGACGATCCTATCAGTAAACACGTTAAACTAGGCGTACCCTTTCAGGATTATTACGTTTCTCTTTACAAATACAATGAGGAACAAAAGGAAAAGTTTCTACAAACCAATTCAGTTAAGGGCATTGACGACGTAATTACCGATCGTCTTGTCTTTGACTTTGATGATGAGAATCCTAGCAGGGCAAAAGCAGATGCGGAAGCTATTTGTCAGAAGCTAGTCGAAATGGGTGTCGAGGAAGACAATCTTCAAATCTCTTTCTCGGGCAACAAGGGATTCCATGTTGAAGTCCTAATTGACGAGCATCTCACACCTTCTGAACACAAAGCAATTGCAAAGCAGCTTGCTACCGGCCTTGAATCTTTCGATGCCAAGGTCTACGATCATGCTCGTCCGTTTAGAGCACTTGGGTCGGTTAATCGGAAAACCGGTCTTTACAAGACTAACCTCAGTGTACAGGAATTTCTGGAGCTAGATATCGATCAAATTAAAGAAAAAGCATCTCATTACGTAGACATTAACAAGGTGTTTAAGCCTACCGCTCTACCGGAAACCATTAAGAGTTTGAAGCATTTTGCTGAAGATTTCAAGCCCACTGTGAAACTTATTACAAGCACCGAAGTTAGCATGATGAACAAGCCTAAGTTCTTGACAAACTGTAGGTTTGCACTTCAGAATGGACACTTTGGAGCAGGTGAGCGCAATCAGGCTCTAATGGTCCTTGCTGCAACTTACCGCAATCAGGGATTTGAAGTTGAGCACACCTATCGTCTACTCAAGGCGGTAGCTGAGAAGCAATCGGCTAGGACAGGGCAGGAACGTTTCTCGGATTCTGAGATTTGGACTAATATTGTCAACGTTGTTTACAGTCCTTCATGGAAGGGTGGTCAATACACCTGTCGGGAAAAGACAAATTGGCTTTATGACTACTGTCAAAGCCTTGGCGAAAACAAGTGTAAGCACACAGAAGACGAATGCTTCATTGAAATTGATGACTTTGCATCAAAATTCGCCAACTTCGCTCTAAACATCAACAAGAATACCCTCAAACTAGGGGTTCCTCCAGTTGATAACCGTGTCATGATTACCACATCTATGCTTGTGGGTCTACTCGGTGCTCCATCTGGCGGTAAAACCTCGCTACTCCTTAATTTCCTTCAACAAAGTAACATTGACGGAATTGACAGCGTGTTTTTCTCGATGGACATGGGTCTACCGCTCGTATATCTCAGGCTAATTCAGAAACATTTTGGTCTGAAGAAGGAACAGGTATTCGAGCTATTTACCAAAGACCCTGAACGGGTAGGTGAAATCATCCATACAATTAAGGATGCTTATAGCCTAACCAAGTTTAGCTTCAAGACTGGCATGACTGTCGAGGGGATGAGGAACGCAGTCCTTGACCATCAAGAAAAGACAGGTCGCAAGGTTAAGCTGGTCGGCATTGACTACCTTGAGTGTATCAACGGACCATACTCGGATGCAAATGCGAACACTGGTCTAATTGCTAACCAACTTAAAGACCTAGCAAATGACCTTGATACATGTGTCATGCTGCTCCTACAGACACAGAAACAATCTGGCGATCCTTCCGATCCTCTCCTCAGTATGAGGAACGTCAAAGGAAGTTCTGTAATTGAACAGGCATGTTCTGTTATCCTATCACTATCCAGACCCGGTTTCTCTGCTGTCACGCCAGAGAATGACAGGTTTGCAACAATTAGTACGGTTAAGGACCGCATGGGTAGTCTAATGAGCATGGATGTAGGTTGGGAAGGATTGACTGGTTCTTTCTACGACCTCTCCGATGAGGATTATATGCTCCTAAAAGAAATTAGGGAAAAGAAGAAAATCGAAAAAGAACAAGCCAACGGAGGATGGTCATCGTGAAAGTTGCAATGACAAAGATGGAACATCAAGCAGACGAACATGCTAAACGTTTTGCGAAGAATTGGGATTATTATTGTATCGCAACCGGCGCATACATGTCAGGATTCAGGGAAGCTAAAGAACAAGCGATTGAAGTCACTACTAAACGCGATCCTGTTCTATTTCGTAATCTAGAAAACGAAGCAGTTACGCAACTAGGTGAAGACGTTGTTGAAGTTGAAATTTCCAACGGGGAACACCAACTGTCTGTTATGTCATTCCTTGAGTGGGAACGTCAACTTAAAGAACTTTCTTTTGAAGAAGCCTTGAATAAACTTCTTACAACGTATAGAATTAATGAAGTAAGAGTTCACACTGACGAAACAGGACTCATCTCTTTCCAAGGAACGGCTAGGAAAAAATAATAACAATGGTTAAACTAATTGCGATTACTCCATCTGCCGAAGAACTTGTCGGCTATTGTGCAAGAGTTAGCGCACCTGAGAATCAGGGTAAAGATGCATCTAAGCTACTTGCTTATTGCGTCAAACATGGACACTGGTCAATCTTTGAGATGGCTAACATGGTTCTTGAGATTGAAACCGGGAGGGACGTTGCGCCGCAAATCCTTCGTCACCGATCATTCTCCTTTCAGGAGTTTTCTCAACGTTACAGCAAAGCGGACACCTACGTTGAACGGCAAGCCCGTCGTCAAGACCTAAAGAATCGTCAGAACAGCATTGACGATATTTCAACTGACGATCAAATCTGGTTCCGTAATGTTCAAGAAGACATTTGGAATCAATCATATACAGCGTACACACAGGCACTTGATCGAGGAATTGCCAAAGAGTGTGCTCGTTCACTTCTACCCCTTAACACCAAAACTCGCATCTACATGAACGGTTCTATTCGTTCTTGGATTCACTATATCAATCTCCGAACAGATAAGTCAACTCAATTAGAGCATCGTGAGATTGCCGAAGCTGCGAAACAAATTTTCTGCGAACAAATGCCAACTATTGCACAGGCTCTAGGTTGGGCTGGAAATACAACTTAACGAGGTTATTGTGTCAAAATCTGGTTGGTATCTCAGGGAAACAACAAGCGGACCATTCTACACCCCAACTTGCAATAAAAAAGCAAAGCGGTATCTAGTTGGTACTGGCGAAGACAAGCCAACACCAAAAGAAATCTTTGAAATGCTTGAAAAGCATCCTAACCTTGAAATGGACATGGGTGGAAATCTCATGACCGAATGGGATGCGTCTGACACCAATGATACCGTTTGTGATCTTCCGGGTGGATTTTACGTTCACGAACCACCGGGTCATTATGAACCTGAGAAACTAATTCCGACCACACTGAGGGATGATAACGTTACCGAAATTCCAGACACCTTCGATCCTATCGTAAACGACATTCGCACATTCCTGCAAGGTGAAGAGATTTACAGGGACATTGGTGTGCAGTATCGTCGCGGTCTACTCCTCTACGGACCACCGGGAGAAGGTAAGACCACCATGATTAGGACTATCCTGAAGAAAGAAATTCCTAGCGATGCTATCATTGTTTGGCTAGAAAAGCTACCAACTAATGATCTTATTCGCAAGTTTAAGGAACTAGAATCAGGTCGCCTTAAAGTATTCGTGTTCGAGGAACTTGTTTCAGTTATTGAAACGCTCAAGATGGAACGACTCCTTGACTTCCTAGACGGTGAAAGGTCGATTGACAAGTCTCTCATTATCGGAACCACTAACTATCCTGAACGTCTACCTTCTAACATTGTAGACAGACCCTCTCGATTTGACAAGCTATATAAAGTTGGTTCTGCCAGCAAGAATACTCGTAAAGCTATCCTATCTCATTATCTCAGTAAACAGGATATTACAGACGAGGAAGTAGAACTTACCAAGGGCTACTCCATTGCAGCAATTAAGGAAGCCTGTCTCTACGCTAGACTTAGAAACATTAGTCTATCTGATTCAATTAAGAAGATTAAGGAACATAAGGAACTAGTCAAGAACGATTTCGCGGAGCAGCGTCACACCGGGTTTGGTCTTTCCGCTCTAATTGACGATTGAAGTAACGGTTTGCATTTGTTAAAATCTTTTACATGAGTAGCAATCCCTTAATCTTCGGTAAGCAGTCTCAAGAGCGTATCGTCGCTTGTGAGTTCAAAGACGATCAACTTGAGATTTTTATTGAAGAATCTGATGGGACCGTTCGTTCAGAGTTTAAACCCTTCAAGTCTTGGGTGCTCGCACCTATCGCATACGACTCAGGGTTCAAGCGTCTAAACGGCAATCTCTACTACAATCACATTAAGATTTATAACGAACGTCAGAAGTATTACGAGGACATGCGTCAACTTGCAAGAAAGGACGCATTTACCATTTGGGATGCCAAAGAATCAGCAATGGTTGCTTTTGGCTTTACATACTACAAGGGAATGAAAGTTGATGACGTATCGGTTCTTGCGTTCGATATCGAGTCAACTTCGCTAGACCACACGGCAGATGCAAAAGTCCTTCTGATCTCCAACACCTTTAGATCAAAAGGACAAGTCATCCGCAAGCTGTTTAGCTATGACGACTACGAGACAGAAGCAGGGTTGTTTGACGCATGGTGCGAGTGGGTTAGAGAAGTTAACCCGTCGATTATCTTAGGTCACAACATCTACATGTACGACTTGCCTTATCTTAACTTCTGTGCAGAGAGGGCAGGTACTTACCTCAATCTAGGACGCGACGGGTCTGCAATCTCAATCGCCAAGAAAACCTCAAAGTTCCGCAAGGATGGAAGTCAGTTCTACGAATACCATAAGGCATACGTCTATGGCCGTGAAATTGTTGACACAATGTTCCTAGCCTATCGATACGACGTAGGTCGCAAATACGATAGCTATCGACTTAAATCCATTATTGCATCTGAGGGCCTAGAGGTCCAGAACCGTCAATTCTACGATGCCGATCAGATTCGCTTCCGCTACACCGATCCTGTCGAGTGGGCTAAAATTAAGCAGTATGCAATCCATGACGCAGATGATGCGCTATCTCTGTACGATCTGATGATTCCGTCCTACTTCTACTTGACGCAATCAATTCCAAAACCCTTTCAGATGATGATGACTTCGGCCAGTGGGAGTCAGATTAACGCATTCCTTATTCGATCCTACCTTCAGGATTTTCATTCTATTCCCAAGGCCACAGAAGGACAGGCATACGAGGGTGCTATCTCTCTAGGCAATCCGGGGATTTACCATAACGTCTTTAAGGTTGACGTAGCATCTCTGTATCCTTCCATCATGCTCCAGTATGAGGTTTACGACAAGTTTAAAGACCCTAAGCGTCACTTCATTCAGATGGTAGAGTACTTCACTCGGGAACGTTTGGCAAATAAAAAGAAGGCCAAAGACACAGGGGATCGTTATTACAAAGACCTAGAGCAAGCACAGAAGATCGTAATTAACAGCGCATACGGAATGCTTGGTACTTCCGGCCTCTCGTTCAACTCTCCAGTAAACGCAGCTTTCGTTACTCGAAAAGGCAGGGAAATCCTACAGAAGTCAATCGACTGGTCTACAGAAAACGGATTTCAGATTGTCAATGCCGACACAGATTCTATTTCTATTACACTAAGTGGTGAGGCACTTTCAGAAGTTGACCGTGTAAATATTCTAGACGCAATTAACAGCCTCTATCCAGAGAAGATTCGTTTCGAGGATGATGGCTACTATCAAAACGTCGTCGTCATCAAGGCAAAGAATTACGCACTACAGGATGAGAAGGGTAAAGTCAAGATCAAAGGCAGCGCACTGAAGGGCACCACTAAAGAGAAGGCACTTCAGCAGTTTATGAAAGAGGTTCTAAACCTTCTCCTACAGGACAAGAAAGAGCAGGTAGTTGATCTTTATCACAAATACGTCAACGAAGTCTACAACTTGACCGACATTACTCGCTGGACTTCTAAGAAGACTATTACCGAGAAGGTACTCAATCCTGAACGCACCAATGAGCAGAAGGTTCTTGACGCTATTGAAGGCGTTGAACTTCAGGAGGGCGATAAGGTTTATATGTATTTTACAAAGGAAGGAAACCTAAAGCTACAGGAACAATGGACGAAAGATCATGACCCTGATGTACTTGTCAAGAAACTTTACAGCACGTTGGAAATCTTTGACACCGTTCTAGAGACTGAACAGTTTGTCAAGTATCACCTTAAAAATCATGAAGTTAAATGTAAACTAGCTGATGTACTCGGACTACCCCATCCAGAAAAGGTAAAGCGAACCAGAAAGAAGAAGGAAGATGAATTACAAGCTACAGGATAACATCTGCAATTGTGGAATTTACGTTTTTATTAATGCGGCAGCTTGGGCCGGTAAGAAGATCACAAAGAAGAAAATTAAGGAAATTACTAAATCCCTTAAATACATTAAGGGTATTGGTGTAGAACCTAGACACCTAGATCGAGTTGTTGAAAAGGTTCGCGGTCTAGGATTTAAGTACACCGACACTTACCCATTGCCAACTTACGATGATATTAAAAATGAACTAAAGATGGGAAATGCTATTATTTTTGGTTTGGACTACGAACGCATGGCCCATGTCGGTCTAATTGCGTCTTCTTGGTTAATTGGGGAGGTAAGAATCCAATTAAGCAAATTAGAACGAAAACATTTAAGCGTTGGTTGAATCACAACTTGTGGTCAATTGCACACGTTATTGAAAAGGTTTGAAGTAAACTAAGGAAATAGGTAAAATAACGATATGAAACTTTCAAAAGCAATCAAAAATCTGGAACCTGAAACCGTAGCAGAACTTGAGGCAATGAGCCGTGAAGACCTTGAGCAACGAATTGTTCAAGCAAATCAATCAATGCAACAGGTTGAACAAGAACTTGAAGCTAAGGAAGAATACCAAGAGCTAAAAGAAGCAGTTAAGGCTATGGAAGCTGGTAAGAAAGAAGTTCACAAGCGACAGAACAGTATCATTACTGTTTGCGTTTCGCTACTGGATACAAAATCCAAGGATTCAGAATGACTATTGTAGAAATCTGTCGAGTAGATGACAAAAAAGCACAGGAATACGTGGCCGTTGCTATGTCTCAAGGGCAGGACGTTCGTAAGTTTAATAGTCATTACGTGGTTTTGCTGTCTGAAAACAAGTACTGGCATTCAGAGGATGCTGTATTTGATTCGATTCCTAGCGGAACCTACATCTTCAACAAAGACAACACGGTATTTTTTATCTCATGAAGATTATTACGGCAATTATCTTTACATTACTCCTGAGTTCTTGCGGTCTTGACGTAGAACACAAGGGAACAGTTGAGGTTGAAGTTAAGGTTAGCCTTGACCAAATCTCTAATTACTTTGAGATCGTTTGTGAAGAAAATAATCCAAACGCAACTAGGGCTGAGATTGTAGAGTGTGTTGCCGATAGTATTAACGACTTTATTACAAAGACTGGAATTTGACAATGAAGTTTGAACAGGCAATTCAAGAGGCAATTCGGGTCCGTCGAGGAGGGTTTGACAAGTGGCTAATTGTCAGACCCAATGGGGATATCGTTTTTGAGAATAGCGGAAAACCTTGGATTCCTACTGTACACGACTTGATCGCAGATGATTGGGTTGCCGAAGATGAGAAGCGTCTGTTGAGCCTTAAAGAGATTCTGAGTATTGTCAAAAAAGCATCCAAGACCGCATTTGATGAACGTGAATTCGATCAGATGGTTGCGTCGTATTTAGGATTTAAAGATAGTTGAGAGGCGGCGTGGGAAGCTGTGGTGGAGAATTAGCTTAATGCGGGGTTAAACTCCTCGCGCCACTAGAGACACGCACTGTGAACGGTACAGGTCGGATGATACCGATTCTAAATGGTCCGATGCCGGAGTCGCGCCCGGTCCTCTCATTTTTTAGTTGAATAATTGTTAAAAAACCATTAGGATAGTGAACGATGAATAAAACTCTCAGTTTTGATGATGTTCTTATTGTTCCTCAGTTTTCTTACGTCAAGTCGCGTAAGGACGTTGATATCTCTCAATCTTTCTGTGGAATGAATCTGAGCATTCCTGTTATTAGTTCTAACATGGATACCGTTACCGAGTCAAGGATGGCAGTTGCTATGTCGGATAACGGTGCAGTTGGAGCACTTCATCGTTTTACCAGTATTGAAAATAATGTCAAGATGTTTATCACAGCGTCTAACGTTAAAAATAAGCCAATTGTTTCGATTGGTTTGGGTGATAAAGAACTTGAACGTGCTGAAGCCCTGTATGCAGCAGGGGCAAATGTGTTTTTGATCGATGTTGCACACGGTGCATCGATGGAAGTTGTAAAGCAAACCAGTGAACTTAGGAAGCTGCTCCATCACAGTTCACAACTCATTGTGGGTAACTTCGCAACGTCTAGGTCAATCCGCGATTTTATTCACCATCTCGGAAGTGATAAAGATGTTCAAGCGTATAAAGTTGGCATTGGTGGAGGTTCTGCTTGTCTTACAAGAGTGGTCACTGGTGCTGGTCTTCCTACTTTCGCTAGTGTTCTTGATTGCTCTAATGTGGGGGTTCCTATCATTGCTGATGGCGGGATTCGTAATAGTGGGGATTTTGCAAAGGCTATTGCAGCGGGAGCAACGACCGTAATGATGGGACGCTTGTTTGCAGGATGTGATGAAAGTCCTAGCGAGCTAATTGACACTCCTAGCGGTCGATTTAAGAAGTACAGGGGTAGTGCATCTACCGAATCCTATCAGGTGCAGGGTAAAATTGCACAGCATCGATCATACGAAGGGGATGCTTACAAAATCCCTTACACTGGTCCGGTGAGCAAAGTCCTTCAACAGTTTGAGGGCGGGTTGAGAAGCGCGTTGTCTTACGTTGGTGCGACAAATATTCAAGAGTTTAGAGAGTTTACAGAGTTTGCTGAAGTTACTACTGGCGGTGCCGTAGAGGGAACCGCACACGGTAACAAGTAATGTATCAAAAGGTAGGCAATGTCCTAAAACCGGTACGTATGGCAAGTAACGTTCACAAAATTAAGGACTTTAAGGACGTTAAGAAACTAAAATTGTACATCAGTCATTTGGAATCTATTCTTCATATTGTTGCATTGTCGATCAAAGGATTGGAACTATTTGAAGTTTATACTCCAGTTAGAGAAATTCTAGTAACTATGAGACAACAAAAGCGAATTCTAGAATCTCACCAGACACGATGTAAAAAAGCCTTGAAAGAACGAGGAATTAAAGGTGAGTAAAAAACCTAAAGTATTAATTTTTGACGTAGAGACTGCTCCTGTTCTGGCAAACGTTTGGAGTCTTTGGGAACAAAACATTGGTCTTAATCAGATCAAACAGGATTGGTTTGTCCTAAGCTGGTCAGCTAAATGGCTAGGCGATTCTCCAAGCAAGGTCATGTATCAGGATCAGCGCGGTCGCAGGAACATCGAAGACGATAAGGAACTTCTGAAAGGCATCTGGAAGCTACTGGATGAGGCAGACGTTGTAATTACACAGAACGGTAAGAAGTTTGATTCTAAGAAGCTAAATGCTCGTTTTGTAATTAACGGCATGAAACCTCCTAGTCCATACAAGCACATTGATACCGTTGTAATTGCTAGGAAAGTATTTGGGTTTACCAGTAATAAACTCGAATACATGACCAACAAACTTTGCAAGAAATACAAGAAACTCAAGCATAACAAATTCTCAGGGTTTGAACTTTGGAAAGAGTGTCTAGCTGGTAATCCCGAAGCATGGGAAGAGATGGAAAAGTATAACCGGTATGACGTTCTTTCCCTTGAGGAACTATACAACATCCTATCACCTTGGGATCAGACTGTAAACTTTAATCTCTATCACGACGAAGAAGATTCTGTTTGTAACTGTGGTAGCACTAAATTCACTAAACGTGGTTACGCATATACATCAACAGGTAAATATCAACGTTACGTTTGTAATGGTTGCGGTGCTTGGTCAAGAAGTTCCGATAATGAATTTACCAAGGAAAAGAGAAGCAGCCTCCGAAGGAAAGTCTAATGAAACGTGCTGATTTAATTAAATTAATTCCTGCACGAGTTCGTATCACACGAGATGTGACATACGAGATTTTGTTTATTGATAGCTTTACCGATCCTAAGCAAGTGGGTGAGTGTCGCTTTCACGAGAAACAAATTGTTATTAAAAAAGGCGAGTCACCAACTGAGACTTACAAGACTTACCTGCATGAGAAGTTTCATGCCTATTCGTTTGAGTTTCCAGAACTTAATTTGACAGAGAAGCAAGTTAAGCTATTAGAGGAAGCCGAATACAAGTATCAAAAATTTAACAAGATTCTTGATGTTCTTAGCAAAAATAGCTAAGATTGTCTTATGTCATTCACTCAATTTATTACCCTCACAAATAAACACACAGATGCTCCTATTAGAGTAAATGTGAATTCTATTCATTCTTATCAGTCATCTGTTCACGGTCAAACGATTGTCGATGCTGGTAATGAAATTCTCAATGTTTCTGAACCTGCGGAATTGATTGACATTTATCTCAGGGAATCCATTTGTACTGTAAAGGAACGACATGAGTCAACCAAACCCAAAACCGAATTACAACACTCCAATAGTGAAATTAGTACAGAAGGACTTGGAGGAACGAATGCAGAAGGGGATTCAGACTTACGGGATTCCACTGCAAGCGTTTAATGGTAGAGATGCCCTACAAGACCTGTACGAAGAACTACTCGATGCGTGTTGTTATCTAAAGCAATAT
>Ga0315900_10003221_pt1 | contig 24083 bp, 47 predicted proteins | sample LakEriMetagenome_FD_203521 | JGI IMG/M metagenome (GOLD analysis project Ga0315900, IMG submission 203521) | Freshwater fungal communities from buoy surface, Lake Erie, Ohio, United States - Buoy 12 MA114 | ecosystem: Environmental > Aquatic > Freshwater > Lake > Lake biofilm | place: USA: Lake... | reverse complement strand
GACTATAACAGCGGAAACTATAACAGCGGAAACTATAACAGCGGAAACCGTAACAGCGGACACTGTAACAGCGGACACTGTAACAGCGGAAACTATAACAGCGGACACTGTAACAGCGGAAACTATAACAGCGGAGACTATAACAGCGGAGACTATAACAGCGGAGACTATAACAGCGGAAACTATAACAGCGGAAACTATAACAGCGGAAACCGTAACAGCGGACACTGTAACAGCGGACACTATAACAGCGGAGACTGTAACAGCGGAGACTATAACAGCGGAAACTATAACAGCGGAGTGTTTAATACAAACGAGCCAAACGCTCGTTTATTCAACAAAGAATACGACAAAAAACTTTCAGAATTAAACATCCCTTACATTTACCTCCCCCTAAACGAATGGGTGAGTGAATCGGAAATGACCGCAGAAGAAAAAGAAAACAATCCAAAATTCTATGTATTAAAAGGATACTTAAAGAAACTTTCTTACAAAGAAGCGTGGAAAGTGGCGTGGGAAAACTTACAAAAAGACGAAAAAGAAAAATTCACTTCCCTTCCAAATTTTGATAAAGACATTTTCTTTGAAATAACAGGTGTTCAACTTTAATTAAAAGCACAACCTAAGCACGTTGTAAAAAGGCTTTTATTTATGAAAATATTTGAAGTGAAATACACAGACGGAAGAAAGTTTAAAGTGGCTATTTCAGACAATACAAAAGATTTAGACTGTCTTATTTCTGAGGCGCATAAAAAAGGAACAGTTGAAAAAATTGAAAACTTAGTAGTAGGTATTAATACATTAAAAGACTTTGAAAAATTATAAACTATGGAAGACGTAATTTTTAGATTTGGTAAATATGGCGTGTTTGCTTTATTTCCCCACAACGTCGAAGACTCAAAGGGTCACGTCCTTTCTTATACGCACGTAGGACAGCATTCAGTGGCAGACTATGATTATTGTATTAGAATTTCAAAACCCGCCACAGAAGAACAATACAAACAGTTAGAAAAAGAACTAACCTCAATAGGGTATGAGTTAAACATCATCAAGAGAAGAAACTACGACAAATATTTAAAAAGCTATTATGCAAATAACCGTTGAAAAAATTCTCCTAAAATACGGCGCGCAAGAAGAAAAAGAAAATAGATACAAACTAAAAACCAAATATGGTACATTAGTAGTAGTTGACTTTAAAGATGACACATTCATTCCCATGTACTTTGAGAAAGATTTCAATCTGTCTTCTTTTCTTGCCGACACACATGACCACACAATAGGAAAACATTCTTTTAAGTGGAACTTACACTCAACTGACAAACAGTTTAATTTAGAGCGATTAGAACAACGTTTAAATTTTATTACGAGATGTCCCTCAAACTAAAAATCCTCAACAGCGTTAAGAAAGAGCAAGAGAAGCGTTGGAAAAGAGTGAAAGGAAAACAGAGTTATATGGAGCTACATTATTATTTTTCAATAAATAGTAGGCTTGATGATTTGTTTTCTAAACTGTTTTTCTTATCTTTGCGCGAAAAAATAAAAGAAACAGTTAGAGAAAACTACCTAACACAGCAATACATTGAAGCATTCATCAATGATGAAACTGGACTTATAGAATACGAAAATCACTGGATACAAGTAAATTATGTAAATTCACTAATCCAAGAATATATAACAAAGTGCGAAAGAGAAATAGAGGCTAACAATTTAAAATTAGACTTGTAATGGAAGAAAAAGATTGCATTTGTTGTAAAGAAAACACATTTGTATTTTCAGACAGCGAGAGATGTGTTTCTTGCACGGAAAAGATTCCTTTTGGAGTGTTTGATTTTAGAAGAAACTGTTTTCTTTTGACTTTCTTAGGTGCGGACTATAAATTCCCGCTAAAAGAATACCATAGAGAGGAAGATTTTGAACTGTTGTTAGACATAGCAAATTTAACAGCAGATGTTTTAACAGAGAAAGAAGTGATTAAAGTAGAAATCGAACAAACATATTTATGACGAGAATAAACGCAGCAATAAAGCCCGCAGAACTATCAAACGCTATGTTATTCGCAGAATACCGTGAAATTAAGCGTGTAGCAAATAAAGTGAAACAGAATAAATACAATTTAAACAACCCAATACCAAAAGTGTTTTCTTTAAATAAAAATCACGAGGTGTTCTTTAGAGATAAGATTCTATATTTATCTAAGAGGTCGGAGGAGTTGTATAAGGAATGTTTAAAGCGGGGTATTAATGCGCAAGATTATTCAGAATCATATAAAGATATTCCACAGGAGTTTTTTAACGATTGGCAAGAAACAAAAGAGGCGAGAGAGTTATTAAAAGAAAGAATTAATTTAAGACTAACTGAATCAAAGCAAGTACACAGATACTACGATAGAGTTGTTAGTTTGCAAGAAATATTAATAAAATGAAACAAGAAACTCCATATTGGATAGATGGTGATTTTAAATGGTATATTGATAAAAAATATCAAAACTATTTAACCACCGAACAAGCAGAAAATTTACCAAAGATAACAGACATTGGTGCTTTTAGAGTGGTAAATGAAGTGGAAGACATAGACGACTATGTATTAATTGATAATAACCAACAATTTTTAATCAGTTATCCTTTTACGATTCAAGGGGGAGAACAGTTAGAAGCGTTTATAAACATTTTAAAAGTTTCAAAGTATTATGACGAATTTGAAAGAAAACAAGCAAAGAATTAAATTTAATGATTTTTGTGAAAAAGTCTTAGACTCCAACGGCACAATTATTCCCGAACTTCCTAAAAATGAATAACTATGAAATTTGAATTTGCAAAATACACAGAAATAACGGATTATGCTTTTAATATTAATCCAGAATACAAAAATAACGGGTATGTACGTTTATTTATTTGCCCCGATGTATGGGACTATTGGTTTGTTCGTATTCTAAAAGATGTTAACGAAGAATATGAATATGAGGAGGGGTCGTTTGTTCTTGAACGTAATAAAATCGAAATGGATAGAAAAGGGGAAAAACTTTCTTTAACAAAACTAAGAAGAATCATTGAGGAAGACGATTTTTCAAATTGGGACATTAAACAAGGATTTGATTTAGAAGAGCTAATTGATATGTTAGACGACGGATTTGGTATAATTGACAGAAAATAATCCCGCAAAAGAAAAACAGTTTAAAAAATGTACCAACAAATAGAAGAACTAATGCAACAAAAAAACCTTTCCGACAAACAGAAAAAAATCGTGAAAGAAACATACATTTACATAAAGAAAAAACCAAAGACAGAACAAGAGATGAATGTCTTTATAGATAACATTGTTAATTATTATAGTTAAGAAATATGGAAAAATTAAAAGCAATTAGAGCGTTTATCCTATTGCAAGGAATACTATGTTTAGGCTTTTCATTAGTATATACCTTAAAAGGCGATTTGGATAAATGGTTTTCAAGATGGGTGGTGGGGTTATTATTAATTTCAGCCTATGGGATAATGGAACATATTTATTTTAACAAAAACAAGTAAAACTATATAAAATGACAAAGCAATTCAGTTTACTGAAACGCTTTGTCAATTCTTAGTAGTATGTAGTATTACCGCTAACGTTTTGCAACTTGCATTAGTGCCTTACAAACAAGCGAGTAGTTTCGGATTAAGACTAAACACAACAAAGAAAAACAAAACTTTAAATAACAGATAAATGATGATAGAAGAACAAAAGCCAAATAACAGCACTGAAACGGCTATTTTGCCAATGCAGTGTTATAAGCAGCCTTTTATTAACTTAAATTAAAAACAAAATGAGAAATTTTAAAACAAAAATCGAAGGACACGAAGAAGAATTTGACTTTGAATGTTACGAAAATACAGAACCAATAGAAATTGGAGATAAATACATTTTCTTTTTTGGTGGCATTGCTGATGTTCAAGTATGTGATTCTGAAAATGTCAAAGAAGAAATAAACAAAAATGATAGAGTTAAAGACCACACCAAAATAGATTTGGTTACTGGATTTTGGCGAAATTGTTTTAAAATTAAGTCAACCAATTTTGACCTTAGCACGGTTTCGTAAGGTTGCTTATAACGTTTTGCAGATAAGCGAAGGCACAAATAGCGGTGGCATTGTGCGAGGAATTTGGGCTTTTGCTTATGTGCTGTTATATGCCGTTTGAATTATTAACCAATTAAAAAAAAATATAAAAATGAACATTATTAAAGACAACAGAATTGTATCAGACAAAACATTTGCAACTCGATTTGTAAGTTTCTTAAAAGACATACAAGTTAATGACCCAATGAGTGACGAAGAACTTGAATACTTGCGTAGGGTTGCACATTCATTACTTCTTCATCAAGCCAATACTTGTACTGAAAAAGAAGAATTAAACTACTTGGATAGGTGTCACCCAAATGGCATATAACGTTTCTCGGCTTTGCGATGGTGGGGAAATCGAAGCACAAAAGTTGAATTTATTACTAATGTTTAATCAAGGTACAAATGTTTGTTTTAGCACTAAAGCCCCACTATTGCAAAACCGATGTTATGTGCCGTTATTTTCAAGAATATGAATCACGAATTTGCACAAGATAAAATAAATAAATCTGATGAATTTTATACGTTGGAATACGCTATAAAACCATTATTAAGTTACATACCAAGTGATAAAACTATATGGTGTCCTTTTGATAAAGAAGAAAGTAATTTTGTAAAGTTGCTCCGAGAAAATGGTAATAATGTTATTTACGGACATATTGAAGAAGGTAAAAATTTCTTTGAGTATGAGCCACAAAATTACGATATGATAATTTCAAATCCACCATATAGTTTAAGAACACCGATTTTAGAAAGGTTGTTTTTGATAGGCAAACCATTTGCTTTATTGATAAATGAAAGCGGATTATTCGATACTAAAAAAAGATACGAGATGTTAAAAAACAACCCTTTTGAAATAATGGTTTTTGATAAGCGAATAAATTACATAAAGGATGGTGTAATTAAAAAAGGTGCAACATTCAAAAGTATTTATTTATGCAGTCAAATTTTAGATAGCAAATTCGTGTTTGAGACGCTGTCTGCATAATGGCACATAACTAGTAAATAGGCGCATGTTTATGTAACTTTTTAGTATGCGCAACAAAATAGAAGATCAATACCAAAACTGACACTAGCGTTTAACTGCTGTTATAAGAAGTAGTGGATATTAATACAAATAGTAATTATGAAAACAGAAAAAGAAACAGCTAAAGAATTTATAGAAAAGTTTTTATTTGAAGTAAAAGATAGTAATTCAAGAGATGGTGGAAATTTAATGTTTCTTTCAGAAGCCAAAGAATGTGCTTTAATTATGGTTGATGAAATTGATTTATTAATACAACGACTTACACCAATCGACGACCAATATATGTATTTACAAGTTTTAGAACATTATCAAGGCGTAAAGAAAGAAATAATTAATTATGAAAACGAATCGTAGCTATTTCTTATAACGTATCGGGGCTTTGCGATGTGGTGGCATTGGAAGTACAAAGTTTGATTTAACCACCGAAGCTGATTGATAGTACAAGGCTTAAATTATGCACTATCGCCACCATATAGCAAAACCCCTGTTATATGCTGTGCTTTTTTTCGGGTTAAAATTTTAAAAACGTAACAAAATGATAGATGAATTAATAACAGCTTTAGAGAATTTACAAGAAGCTATAGCAGAATTACGAGAAGCATCAAAGAACTGCGAATCTGACAGAGGTTATTTCTTGCATAGAGAATATAAGGCTGTTGATGACGCAAAAGAAGACTTGTCAAGAATATTCAAAAGTGCTGTTGCTTCGGTTGTTGTAGAGGTGATTAATAATAAGTCATATCTTCCTGAATAGTGGTCGTAGTATTACCTATAACGTTTTGCAGCTAAACGATGTAGCGTGCAAATAAGCCTAAAGTATCGGTTTAAGACTTAACAAACCAAAGAAAACTAAAACATTAATTTAATCCAAAACCAAGCTATATTGTTTAACTGCTGTTAGCATTAGTTATTTTTTGGCAACGATTTGACCAAGTTAAACCACAAGGCGATGCGGAATATTTGGTGTGCAATACAGACTGTAAGCAATAGGCTTTAACCTCAACAAAGTCAATACTTTAATCATAAATATCGGAAAGCGTGTTAAAATACATTCCGAAAAAATAAAAATTATGACAACATTAAAAGACTATATTAAACTCTATTCAAACACTCCATCTTCTATAAATTGGGATGAGTGTAGCCAATTTGAAAAAGTGTATTTCAATAATTATATTTTGGAAGAGTTAAAAAAGAGAGAAAATTATTTATCCACTTGGGAGAATAATATCGGAAAAGCTGTATATAGGTCAAATAACGGTTTTAACTATACGCTTGTTGAAGAGTTTTCAAAGTTAGACATGTTTAATAAAAAATATTTTGACGTGTCAAAAGAAGAAATATTCACGCTAAGAAAATTCAAACACTTGAAAAGAGACTACTTCCAGTTCCAAGTTGATAGACTAATATTAGAATTAACAGAAAGAGCAATAACAAGCAATTCAACCTCTCCAATGCAAAATTTCACTTTTCAGATTAGATTGGAAGCAAAACAAGTGTTAATTTCTATTTTTAAAGAGTTATGCAAAAATTAATTTGGATAGTATTATTTTTCTCCATATCTTTGTCGGCGCAAAGAGTGATAGATGGAGACACATTTGAATACAACGGACAGAAATACAGGCTTGCATACATTGATGCTCCTGAACTTTCACAACCGATTGTAGGACAACTTGCAAAGAAACATTTAGAAAAAATATTAGATGTTTCCAAATTGAGAGTGATTGCTGTTGATAAGTATGGTAGGAAAGTAGTTGTCTTAGGAGACATTAATTTTAGGATGGTGAAGGATGGGTTTGCAACGGTGTATAACTATTATTGTAAAGATGTTAATTTCATCCGCGCAGAAAACAAAGCAAGACAGAAGAAAAAAGGAATATTCAAATACAACTTCGTAAATCCACAGCAATGGAGACACCAGAACACGAACAGTTAAAACTTGAACTAATTGATAAATTTGATTCTACTAAAACATATTTAGGGAGTTTCATAAAGAAAGAAATTCAACAAACCAACTTCAAGCAACTGCGAAGAATAAATAAACCAACAGTTTTTAAAAAGGGAGATGTAATATTAGTAAAAGATGGAGTTAAGACAAGACCCGCAGTGCTAATAAAACAAATTAAAGGAGGATGGATATTCATTCCGCTAACATCATCAGAAAACATTCACTGTTTAACAGAAAGTAAAAGTAGGTTTTTTAAAGATGGATACTTCTCAAAAGCCGTTAATTTTTGTACAGACGAGTATGCTGTGGAGAATTTCGTTGGAATATATGACAATCCAAAATTAATAAACAAAGCAATAAAAGAATTAAAGAACTTTTTAAACGAAAATTTATAGAAATAATGAAAAAAATCGTATTTGAAAAAGCCCCAGCCGAATTAAAGTTTGTGGGGGTGCAGTCTGAAAATGGATGGAAAGCAATAGTGGTAAAAGACCATAAAAAAGATAACTTTAGAGTTATAAATTTAGCTGAAAATGAAAATTACCCAGCTTGGTTGGAAAAAAGTGTTGATGAAATACTTTCAGGATGTAAAGAATGGGGTGCAACCCCCTACTCCTTCACCTCCAACACCGACTTAGTTAATTGGGCAATGGGAGACGATTCCGTACAAAAATCCCCGATTACCAACACGATACATATCAACGACGTGACCGATGAAATGTTTGTGGGGATTGTGTGGAGTGACAATTCAAAAAATTTTTGCTTAAACACTAAAAAAGGGTTCATATCAAAATATCCTGCAAGTTTAAATTCATCTTCAGAAGTTATTGATAAAACCATGAAAGAATACATTTCAAATAGAAAAAAGAATGATTTAAAATCCGCCTACGTCTTCCCAACCGCTAAAGAATTATTACAATGGGTAATCGAAGACTAAACAACCATGAACCCGATTTTTATCCTTTGTTAATTTTATTTATTATTTTTTGTATTTTTGTACTATGGTGTTATTAAAAAACTTTTTTGAAAGAATAGAAAAAAAACATAGGGAGGGTATGGTGGAGGAAGTGGCTCAGAATTTAATTGATACACTTCTGAAAGCTAAGTTAGATGGTAGTGAACTGTCTCCTTTAGAGATTGCGTGGATATTAAATAAAGTAAATCCCGCAGTAGAGACAGAGTTAGAATTAAGAAAACAGCAATTGGAGAAAGAGTTGCAGGAAACTGTCCTTGCTCTTTCTTCTATTGCGCAGAATTAATAAAAGAACAGTTGAAAAAATGAAAATCATATTTAAAACAGAAACAGAGATTTTGAGAGAAATAGAATTGTCAGAAATGACATGCGAAATTCAAGAAGAATTAAAAGAGTCTTTTGATAATAAACCAATTTTGAAATACGAAATCATTTTTAAAGAAGGTGTTGTTGTCAAGCAATGTCACAGATTAGCAGATATTTCAAATGAAACAGTACAAACTTTAACTGTCACGATTTCTTAAAACATATTTAAAAACAGTTAGAAAATGGATTTAAAAGAAAAATTATCAAAAATATTTGAGTCTGGATATTCTATTGCATTTCAAAACGAAGTTAGAAGGAAAGATGATAAATGGAACAGAATTCACACAGTTTGTACTTCTGTCGATGAAGTTTTACTAACTTATTTAGGTGAGAAGTATTTAGGTGGTAATAGTCAGTTTGTTGATTTTGCTATAAAGATGTTAAACATAAAAATTGAAGAGTAATGAAAAATAGTAATTTACACAAAGCAAAAACAGAAAAGAATGACGAGTTTTATACTCAACTTTCTGACATAGAAAAAGAGTTAAAACATTATAAAGAACATTTCAAAGGTAAAGTTGTTTTTTGTAATTGTGATGACCCAGAGTGGAGTAACTTTTGGAAATATTTTGAATTAAACTTTGATTTTTTAGGTTTGAAAAAATTAGTTTCTACACATTTTGAAAAAGATAAAGGGAGTTATAAATTAGAGATTATAGGTGATATTAATGGTGATGGAAAAGTAACAAATAAAGATATTATTAGAACGCCTTTAAAACAAAATGGAGATTTTAGAAGTGACGAAGCAATAGAACTTTTAAAAGAAGCAGATATAGTAGTAACTAATCCTCCATTTTCATTGTTTCGTGATTACATTTCTTTATTAGCGGAACACAATAAAAAGTTTATTGTAGTTGGTAATATGAATGCAATTACAAATAAAGAATGTTTTAAACTAATTAAAGAAAACAGAATGTGGTTAGGTATGAATTACATTAAAGAGTTTTTAAAACCTGACGGCACAATACAAAAGTTTGGAAACATTAATTGGTTTACAAATTTAGAACACAAAAAAAGAAACGAAGAATTAATTTTATATAGAATTTACAACGAAACAGATTATCCAACTTATGAAAATTTTGATGCAATAAATGTAAACAAAGTAAAAGATATCCCAGTTGATTATTTTGGAGTTATGGGTGTACCTGTTTCTTTTTTAGATAAATTTAATCCTAATCAGTTTGAGATTATATGGCAAGCAAGTGGTAATACGAGAGCTTCAGCACCTAAAGAAATATTAGAGTTATTAAATTACAGAAAACATTCAGAGGATAGAGGAGGATGTGGAATTGTAAATGGTAAAAGAGCTTATAGTAGAATTTTAATAAAAAGAAAATAAATGAAAAATTATAAAATATTAAGAAATACCAATAATGTAAAGTGCTCTTCTTTTATATACGAAGATGATGTACCAGTAATTTATATCAGTATAACTTCGGTAATTGAAAAGTTAGAGGATGATAGAGAAAAACAAGCAATAAATAAATTAAACCAATGTCATTGTGAAAAATCTTTTTTAGATATTGGTAATTATATATCATATAAAGTATGCGATTCAGACATAGAATTTGAATGTTTTGACGGGAATTTAATTACACTTAAAGAAATATTAAATAAATAACATGGAAATAGAATTAAGAAAAATAAAAGTTAGAGATGTAGTTGAGAACTACAAAAATAACCAAGAAGAAGGTGCGTATGCTTTTAACGGCAAGTTAAATATCCGCCCCGCATACCAAAGGGAGTTTGTTTACAACGATAAACAAAGAAATGCAGTAATTGATACAATTAAAAAAGGCTTTCCCTTAAACGTAATGTATTGGGTTGAGAATCAGGAAGGTTTTGAAGTATTAGACGGACAGCAAAGAACAATATCAATTTGCGAATATGTTAATGGTGGTTTTTCTTTAGGTTTTCAGTTTTTTCATAATTTGGGCGAACAAGAAAAACAACAGATTTTAGATTACGAACTAATGGTTTACTTTTGCAAAGGTGGAAACAAAGAAAAATTAGAATGGTTTAAAACTATTAATATTGCGGGAGAAAAATTAACAGCACAAGAATTAAGAAACGCAGTCTTTACAGGAGAGTGGCTAACAGATGCTAAAAAGTATTTCAGTAAAACAAATTGCCCAGCATACAATATTTCAAAAGATTATCTAACAGGAACACCAATAAAACAAGATTATTTAGAAACAGTTTTAAATTGGATTAGCAATGACAATATTGAAGAGTATATGGCTAACAACCAATTAAAAGAGAACGCAAATGAATTGTGGCTGTATTTCAATAATGTTATTAATTGGGTAAAGGTTTTATTTCCAAATTACAGAAAAGAAATGAAAGCAGTTAATTGGGGTAAATTGTATAATGAGTTTAGTAAAAATAATTTCGACGCAAAAAAATTAGAAACAGAAGTTTTAATCTTAATGAAAGATGAAGACGTAACTAAAAAGTCAGGAATTTATCCTTATTTAATAACAGGCGATAAAAAATATTTAAGTTTAAGAGCTTTTTCGCCGAATCAAAAAAGAGAAGCATACGAAAGACAACAAGGAATTTGTAAAGTTTGTAACAACCACTTTGAAATTGAAGAAATGGAAGCAGACCATATTGTAGCTTGGAGCGCGGGAGGAAAAACTACAACAGAAAATTGTCAAATGCTTTGTATAAAAGATAACAGAGAAAAATCAAATAAGTAAAAGAAAAATTATGTGCATAATATACTTAGCAGAAACAATCAATCTTTTGGCGCGCTCCGCTAAAGGACAAAGTCCGCAAAAAGAATAAAATATTTAGAAAGCAGATTTCCAAAAGGGGCGCAAGAGGAAATAGAAAACAAATGCAGAAACAGTTTTGAAAAATATGCAACATATATGGGACATGGAGTGTACCAATGGATGGGTATGGTAGCAACAGATACAAGAGAATTATTTCTAATGGGGTGTTTAAGAAAAAAAGGTATTGTTTCTTTTTATAAAAAATAATGACAAATTGACACAATTAATGCCTTTGGCACGATTATTGTAATAATATTAAATATGAAAGTAAAATTATCAAAATATGCAAAAATGTCAGGAGTGTCAGTTAGGACACTTTGGCGTAGAATTAAAGACGGTACTTTAAAAGTAGAGTATTCGGATACTGGAAGAGTGTTTATAAACGTTGAAGATGAACAACCTTTTGTTTTAAACGTATGCATTTATGCTAGAGTGTCCTCCTCTGAAAATAAAGACAATTTAGAAAGGCAAAAAGAAAGATTGGTTTCTTATTGTAATGCTAAAGGATACAAAGTTTGTAGAATTGTTACTGAGGTAGGCTCTGGTTTAAATGATGAAAGAAAAAAATTAGAGTCTATCTTGACAGATAAATCTATAAATTTAATAGTTGTTGAACATAAAGATAGATTATCAAGATTTGGATTAAATTACATACAAAAGTTATTAGAATTAGATAATAGAAAAATAGAAATTATCAATCCACAATCTAATGATGAAGATGATTTAATGCAAGATTTTGTATCAATAATAACCAGTTTTACAGCAAGGTTATATGGAAGACGTAGAAGTAAAAGACTAACAGAAAAAATAATAAAAGAAGTTTCAGAAGACAATGAGTAATAAACTAAAAGCATATAAGTTTCGCCTTTATCCGAATAGAACACAAGAAGTTTTGCTAAACAAGACCTTCGGTTGTGTAAGATATGCGTGGAATCAAAATGTTGCTCAGTTTAACACTTATGATAAAGAAACTAATCCTAAACCAGAATTTAAAACTTCAACTGAATTAAGAAATGAGATAGAATGGATGAAAGAAGTTTCTGCTTCGGCTATTCAACAAAAGGAGATAGATTTTAAAGAGTTTAAAAAACAACTTTTTAATACTAAAAGAAAAACAAAACTTGGTTTTCCTAAATTCAAGAAAAAATCTAACAGACAGAGTTATAGATTACCTAATCAAAAGTTTAAAATAATAAATGATAGAATACAATTAGAGAAAATAGGGAAAATTAAATTTGTTAAAGATAGAGAGTTTCCTAAGTTTTTTAAATTCTTATCAGTTACTATTTCTAAAAATCCAAGTGGGGAGTTTTATATCTCAGTTTTAGTTGAACAAGAGATTAGCCATAAACCAAAAACAAATAAAGAGGTTGGATGTGATGTAGGAATTAAATCACTAAGTGTACAATCCGATGGAATAGAAGTTGATAACCCAAGATACTTTAGTAAAAACCAAGCTAAATTAAAAAGATTACAACAACATTTTTCAAGAAAAAAGAAAGGTAGTAAACGAAGAGATAAGTGCAGAATTAAAATTGCAAAACTCCATCAAAAAATAACAAATCAAAGAGATTGGTTTTTGCATAATTATTCTACATATCTTATTGAAAACTATGATAGAATTTTTATTGAAGATTTAGATGTAAAAGGGTTGTTAGAAAAGAAACAACTATCAAAAGAAATTTCAGATGTTTCTTGGAGTAAGTTTTTTCAAATGTTACAATATAAAGCTGATTGGTACGGAAAAGAAGTGATTAAAGTGAACCGTTACTATGCTTCAAGTAAAACTTGTAGTTGTGGAGTTAAGAATGAAAATTTAAAACTTTCAGACAGAGTTTGGACTTGTAATAGTTGCGGAACAGAAAATTCTCGCGACCACTTAGCATCTCAAAATATTTTAAAAGAAGGTCGCAGGAGTTTAGGCGAACTAGCGTTAGCAAATAGCGAAGCGTAAAAACAGACGTGGAGAGTGAGGTTACGAACTCTATGAAGCGTTGAAAATTAACAAATGTCATTATTTGACATTAAAATTTATAACTATTGGCAAGAAGAGCAAAATTTAATTTATAACAATCAATAATATGAAATATTTACAGAAATTAGGTTTTAAAGATATAACAGAAGTGTTATGGTTAGGCATTGAGACAAGTTCCGCGGAAAAAGAAATTACAGAAGATTCTCCTTCTTGGGCAGGATGGAAGCAAAAATTACAATGGGATGAAAAGATTACTAAAGATAGTGAAATAAAATTTCGTTATAGTGAAAGAGCACCGATATATAAAGAGTTTGGTAAAATTGTAGCTATCGCCTATGGTAGAGTAGTGGATAATAAACTAAGAGTAAAAAAACTACACTCTGATAATGAAAAGCAATTGTTAGTAGATTTTATGAAAGATGTTTCTACCTTTGTCGGTGGGGGTATGAGATTTTTAGGAGGGTTCTCTGTACTACAATTTGATATTCCTTTTATTGAATTTCGTTGTAGAGTTAATGGAGTAGAATTACATTCGTTTTTCGACACAGCGGGATTAAAGCAGTGGGATATTAAACATGTTACAGATGTACAAGAGCTTTTAAGAGGTAGTTCTTCTACTTCTATATCGTTACAAGGAGCATCAGCAGTATTTGGCTTAGAATCACCAAAGACAATGTTAGCAGGTGAAGATGTAAATAAGTTGTATTGGAGCGATGATAAGGATAGGTTAGATAAAATCTCAACTTATGCTTCAAAAGATACTTTAACCGCATGTAACTTAATGTGTAGGCTGTTAAATCAAGAGATTAAACAGTTAGAAATAGTTGGAGAATCGGAAGTTGCGGAAGAAGTACCTTTATTAGAACGCCTTTATAACAATAATCAAATTACTTTAGATATTAAAAATGAAGTAGAAGGATTGGTTAAAAAGAAAAAACCCGCAAAGAAAGAAAAAGAACAGTTAAAAGACCTCCTACTATCCCACTATCAATCTAAAGGAGATAAGAAGGCGGATAAAGAAAGAAAAGAACAAGAGATAAACAAATTATTAAACTTGTAAAAAATGTTTGAAATAGGAGAAAGAGTGGTGTGTATTGATGCAACAAAACAACCACATACAGTTGAAGAATTAAATAAAGATGTACCTAACTGGGTAGTGGAGAAAGAAAAATACACCATCAGAGGATTCACATCAAATAATGGAATTGTTGACGGGGTTTGGTTAGAAGAGATTAAAAATCCGATTAAATTCTTTAAACTAATTGACAGATTTCAAGAACCTGCATTTGCATTGTGGAGGTTTAGAAAATTAGAACCCGCAGAAGTAGAGCAAGAAGTAGAACAGTTTGAAATAGCAGCATAATGGAAACAGGAGAAAAACAAATTATTAAAATTATGAGAAAATATTTTATAGTGTTATTTATTTTATTATTAGTGGGTTGTACAGAAGATACTTATGAAAAAGATTGTAACTTGTATAACGTAACTAAGAGTGATATTAACTTTTTCACAGTAGAAGATTGTAATGGAGAAGAACCTTTTAATTTTCTACTAAAGTCAGAATGGGGGGATTATAATCAAGGAGAAATTTTTAACCCTTATCCAGAAACAAGAGATATACCAACAGTTCCTATTAGAAATTTAAATATTACTATAAACTTAGGGCTACCTGTATATAACCATTTGCAGTTTGGGGGAAATTACATAGTAATTAATAGCGTAATTATTGTCAATAACGGTTTTTGTTATCGATGTTTTGACTTACTAGACCCTTTCAGTTCAATAATAATGTCTGTAAATAATAACAGTGTTACAGGAAATAATGGATATAATTATTTAATCCGAACAGGCGCAACTTACAATAAGCAAAATAAGTTAAGAGAGTACAAGGTTAAAGAGGAAGGTGACAGTCTAGTAATAAAAACACAATGGTAACAGGATTTTGGTCAACAGGAGAAAAGCAAATAAAAATAATCCCAAGACAAACGGGGTGGATTTGGAAAAGAATTGTTTTTGATGTAAAAGAAGAAGAAACAGTTGCTTTTTTAGAAGACTCTTCATACGGGAATGGTGGTGGAGGCTTTTCTCCCGAAATAAAAATAATTAAAAAATTAGCAACATTTAAAACATTTGAAGAAGCCAACAAGTTTAAAGAACATTATGACAATTAAACTACCAAAAATATACACTAAAGAACTTTGGGAGAAAGGCGGGAGTGTAGAAGAGCATAAAAAATTCATAGGAAAATATTATTTAAGTTGGTCTCAGATAGAGAGTTATAGAGACAAATTAGGCTTTAATACAGGACTTTTAGGGAAATTTGAATACTTTCTAAAATACTTTTCTGGTTATTCCTTCCACGAGTTTGGATGGGCTACATTCGGCAGTGAGGTGGAAAATTACATCACTTTAAGACAAGACGCTGATAAATTCACAGAAAAAGAAAAGAAAGTTTTAGACACCATTAAACCCATTGGAGTTTTTCAAACAGAAATTATTTTTCACGTAAAAGACTTAGATGTTATTGTTATTGGATACGTGGACGACCACAGCCCAATAGTTGATAGCAAAATAGCACTTTTAAGAGACTACAAAACAAAATCAGAATCTTCTAAAAAAGACCTACACGACGACAAAAAACACCAAATAGAAATCTACATCAATGGATTTAAACAAAAAGGAATTGAAGTGGAAAAAGCCGAATATTGTATTATTGAACGCTTCGGTGGAAAAGAGTGTATGGCTGGAGGAGGAAGGGAGGCTTTGTATGTGGGGGAGAGAGTGTGGTATGAGCCGTATTCCTGGGACGCAGGAAGACTAAAAGAAACAGAAAGAATCATAAAAGAAACAGTTATCGAAATCTCAGAGTATTATAAAGTTTTTCTAAAATATTTTGGAGATAAGGCAAATAATTAATATCTTTGCATTGTTAAATTGAGTAAAATAATTATGAAAAAACTTTTAATTTTAACTGTCTTTTGTCTGTTGTTTTCTTCTTGCGCGGATAATACACCAGTGCAAGAATGTTTAACACAAGGACATGTATATGGTTTTTGGGGAGGACTGTGGCACGGAATAATTGCTCCGTTTGACTTCATAGGGATGTTAATTTGGGACGATGTGACAGTGTATGCACAAAACAATAACGGAGGTTGGTACGCATTGGGTGCTTTTTCAGGAACAATAACAAGTAAAAAATAATATGAATAACATTTTCAAAAAAGACGGAGAAATCCATTTAGGAGGAGAGTGGTGGTTAATTCCAGACGGATTTTCAGGTGTACAATTACAAAAAAGGTTTCTTCACGAGCGCGAAAAGAAAGACGGCACAAAAGAAACAGTTGAAAAAAGTGAAGATTGGTTCTTCGCTAACATTTCACAAGCACTAAGAAAATACGCGCAAGAAGAACAAAAAAGCTCAAAAACACTAGAAGACCTAATACAAAAAACAGACAAAATTCTAAGTGTAGTGGAGGAGTTTAGAACTAACTATAAGAATTGGTAAGGTTTTGCAAGTTTGAGAAGTTGGGGAATTTGGCTAACAGCTTTTGTTAGAGGTGTACAACTCAAAACATTAACCAACTTTTCAAGGGGAACAACAGCCCCGATTTCTTATAACGTTCCCACGCTTGGCGAAGTACCGCCTTGCACATAACGTTTTGCGTATATACGAGGTTCGCCTTAACGAAAACTTTAAATTATAAACAAATGCTTGTAGGCGTATCTTGTATATACGCTGTTAGGCACAGTACGGTAAATTATGTATAAATTATCAAAGGATTACGAAAAATTATATGAGCATATTCTTGACAAAAAGAAACCGATTTGCTTCATAAATGATTCTGACAAATTAGGAAAACACATTTGTTGGATTGATAGAACAAAATATGGTATTGAATGGACACGGAATGGTGCTGATTTCGGATGTGTTTCAGAAAAATATATCAACGAATGTGGAAGTGAAAAAGTAGCATTTATTAATCTTTGTCAAGAATTTGATTGTGAATGGGTACAACCGTAGTATTGTTTCTTTTTATAAAAAATAATGACAATTAAAGAAAATCAGTAACATTGTCATTAATCTTTTTTGGCACGATATTTGTAGTATATACTTAATATAAATATAATATAAAATGATAAAAGAAAAAGATATAATATTCAGAGTAGATACTGAATTAAAACAAAAAATAGAAGTAGAAGCTAAAAGTAACGGTCTTTCTCTTTCTGCATGGATTAGATTTATTCTATTAAAAGAGTTAAATAAATGATTTTAGTAGAAAGACATATTATTAAAAAATCAGATTATAGGTTTGAAGAATTACAAAGTATTTGTAAACTTTCTAAAAACTTGTATAATGTTGCTTTGTATAATACAAGACAATACTTTTTTGAAAATAGTATGTTTTTAAGTGCTTTTCAGTTAGATGGTATATTAAGAAAAAAGGATGATATTGATTATAATTCTTTACCGCAAAAAGTTGCACAACAAACTTTAAAAATGGTTGAACAAAATTTCAAATCCTTTTTTGCTTTATTAAAACTAAAAAACAAAGGTAAATATAAAGAAAAAGTAAAAATACCTAAATATTTAGATAAAAATGGAGAGTATACAACTACTTACACTAATCAAGCCATATCAAAAAAAGCTTTAAAAGACGGGTTTATTCAACTATCTAAATCTAATGTAAGGATAAAAACTGACGTTAAAGAGGTACAGCAAGTTAGATTAGTTCCTAAAGGAAATCATATAGTTGTAGAGGTTTTATATAAAGTAATTGAAAAAGATTTAAAAGAAAACAATAATAGGTATGCTTCAATAGATTTAGGTGTAAATAACCTCTGTGCAATAGGCAGTAATGTTTTGAAACCTATTATAATCAATGGTAAACCTTTAAAATCTGTAAATCAATATTATAATAAAAAATTAGCAAAATTAAAATCTGAATTAAAGAATGAAAAGAAAACAAGTAAAAGGATTAAGTCCTTAACAAATAAAAGAAATAATAAAGTAAATGATTATTTACATAAATCTTCAAGACTAATTGTGAATTACTTAGTTTCCAACAATATAAACACTTTAATAATAGGTAAAAATAAAGAGTGGAAACAAAACGCAAAAATAGGTAAACGTAATAATCAAAATTTTATTCAAATACCACATACAAGATTTATCGAAATGTTAGAATACAAATGTAAGTTAGAGGGTATAACTGTAATAGTTACAGAGGAAAGTTATACTTCTAAATGTTCATTTATGGATAATGAACCTATTAAAAAACATACTAATTATGTTGGTAAAAGGGTAAAAAGAGGTTTGTTTCAAACAAAAGAAAATAAGTTAATAAATAGTGACCTAAATGGTTCACTTAATATACTTAAAAAAGTAGTTGGAGAATTTCAGTATCCAATAGAGGTGTGTAGTACGCCATTGGTTTTGACCATAAAATAGATTTTGTCATTATTTGACATTAAAATTTATAACTATTGTGTAATTTTTATTGCTTATAATGTTTGGTGCTTGTGTTCAGTAGCGAAAAATCAAGACTGAACATTGCAAGTACAAAACTAGATTGAGGTTATCAGAGTTTTTTCCGCAGGAAAAAACAACCAAAGCTATTGACACAAACACTTGTTATCACTTCGGCTTAATTCATAAAAAAATGAAAAAATCAGAATACTTAGAAAAATACGGATTTGATATTCCGTTCACAGAAAAAGAATTATCATTAGTTGGCAAAGATTTACAATTTTGTAAAGGAGATAATGATGAAGTTGAAAAAGAAGGAATTGTTACAGATTTAAAATTTGGAGATTGCACATTTATTAAAAAAGGTAAAAAATATTTATCAGTTCAATTTGCTATTGGAGATTGGTGGAGTAGAGAATTTCCAACAGAAATATTAGCACCGCCAATTTATTCAGAATACACTAATGATTTGGTAAAACAATCAATGTCAATTATTAAGGATACGTCAAAAGCTGAGTGATAATTATTAAATATCCGCATGTTTATGTAACGTTATCGGACTTGGCTTTGTTGCGGAAAAGTAAGCCAAAAGTTTAGATTTAAAAACAAAATTAACAAACACAAACCGAACATCGAATTATGCCCGAACCCGCAATAGAGCAAAACCGATGTTATAAGTAGCTTTTATTATGGCAGACAATAGAGATTTTAAAAATTATGATTTGGAAAAAGAAATCCTTATTAATAAAAAAGACCTTATTGAATTAGGTTTTGTAGACGATGACCCATATTTACATTTAAAAGTAAATGAAGATATTTCATTACAATTCCATTGTTATGAACACGATGATGATTTTATAACAATGTGTGTTAGTAATGATGATTTTGATGACGCTTTAAATTATGAATTAAAGCATATAAAAACAATAAGTCAAGTCAAGTCTTTATATTATATTTTAACAAATAAAAAATTAAAAGTAATGAACCCTAAAAAAGAAGCTAATAAAATAATGTTTTATTTTTTACAACAATTAAAAACGGCAACACCTACATTAAATAGACCTAATTTTCAGGCAAAAAAATGTTCTTTAATTCATATTGAATTAATGATTGAAAAATTATCTGATTTAGAAAGTCATTTGTATCAAAATGGTTATGGAAATACAACAATAGTTGATGAAATAATCTGTTTAGAAAATATAAAAAAAGAACTTGAGTTACAAATTCCTTAATTAATTTTGCAAACACAAAAAATATTTGTAATTTTGCACTCCATTTAATTAGAGACACAAGTTGTCTCTTTTTTGTCAATAATAAATAAATAAATTTTAAAATAGATGAGTAAGCAGTACGCAATGTTCCCTATAAAACATAGGGATATTTTTGAGATGTACCAAAAACAAATTGAAGATTTTTGGACAGCCACAGAGATAAATCTCGATAAGGACGAGTATGATTTTAAATACAAACTCAACGATGATGAGAGGTTCTTTGTAAAAAATATTTTAGCTTTTTTTGCAGGAAGTGATGAGATTGTTAACTTAAATCTTTCTGAAAATCTTATTCCTAAGATTGGAGTTAAAGAGGCGGTACACTTTTACAGAATGCAAATGGCTATGGAAGATATACATAGTCATAGTTATGCGTTACAATTAGATACTTTTATCAAGGACGAAGAAGAAAAACAGAAAGCTTTTAATGCTATTGAAGAATATCCAGCAGTAAAGAAGAAAGCACAGTGGGCTTTACAATTTTCAGAAAACAGTTCTTTAGCTGAACAGTTAGTAGCATTTATTTTAGTAGAGGGATTATTTTTCTCTGGTTCTTTTTGTGCTATTTTTTGGCTGAAAGATAGAAACTTGATGCCTGGTTTTTCAGAATACAATTCATTGATTTCCAGGGATGAGGGACTCCATTATCAATTTGGAGTTAAAATGTATAATGAATTTCTACAAGAAAAGGTAGAATATTCTAAATTACAGAAAATGATTATAGAGGCTTGTGAAAATGAAAAAGAATTTATAACAATGGCTCTACCTGTTAGACTTATAGGGATGAATGATAATCTAATGAAACAATATATAGAATATGTAGCAGATACTATAATGGTAGACTTAGGATTAGAAAAACACTATAATTCAAAACAACCTTTTTCTTTTATGTCAGGTATATGTCTTGAATCAAAAGCTAATTTTTTTGAACGTAAAGTAACAGAGTACAAAAAAGCAGAAGTAGGAACTATAAATTTATCAGAGGATTTTTAAGAATGGATATTTTAAAAAGAGACGGGACAAAAGTAAAATTTACAGCAAGTAAAGTACAAACAAGAGTTGAAAAAGCTTCAAAAGGGTTAAAAGTAGACCCTCACACAGTATTATTAGGGGTTTACTCAGGTATTGCTGACAACATGAGAACCTATGAAATAGATGAATTGATTGCAAAAGTATCAGCAGGGTATACAACATTACACGGCGACTATTCTAAACTCTCAGCGAGAATTTTAGAATCATCAATAGAAAAAACAGTTGGTGATTTTTTCGCGCAATCAGAAAAATTGTATAATCAAAATATTTTAACAGAAGAGCAATTTGGCAAGATTAGTAAGTGGAAAAATACTATTAATGCTTTATTAGAATTACCTCCAATTGAGATTGATTATCTTGGTTTAAACGCCTATATTAAAACTTATTTATTAAGAGATATTAACGGAAATATTTCAGAAACTCCTCATCATTCAAGAATAAGATTAGCTACATTTTTTGCAGAAAATGAAGAAGATGTTTTGGAAAACTATAACACCATAGTTGATGGTTGGTCTCCGCCAACACCTACTCTGTGCAATACTGGTGCGACAGAAGGTCAATTAGCTTCATGTCAATTGCATTATTTAAAAGGAGACTCGTTAGATGGTATAATGGATTCTGCTAAGGATTTTGCTATAAGTTCTAAGAATAAGGCGGGAATTGGTGTAGCTGGTTATAATCAAAGAGCTAAAGGTTCTAAATCATCAAAAGGTTGGGCAGCAGCAGGTGTTGTACAAAATATGAAAATTGTCAATGAAGTGGCAAGATTTTTTGACCAAGGAGGTAAGAGGCCAGGAAGTGTTGCTTGGTATATGACCCCTTGGCATAAAGAGATTTTTAGTTTTTTACAAGCTAGAAAAGTAAATACACACGAGTCGGTAGCAGCTAGAGATATGTTCTATGCCATTTTTGCAGATGACGTTTTCATGGAAGCTTTTTTAAATAAAGATAAGTATTACTTGTTTTGCCCCAATGAACTTAAAAAAGCAGGTGTTGATTTAATTAATACTTTTGGGGATGAGTTTAAAAATGAGTATTTTAAAGCAGTGAATTTATTTAAAGAGGGGCAATTAGATGGAGAAGAGATTGAGGCAGAAAAGCTAATGACTGAAATTTATGTCACTCAGATTGAGACAGGAATGCCTTATATAGGATTCAAAGATAACATTAATAGACCAAACCCTCAGAAAAATTTAGGAATTATTAAGTCTAGCAATCTTTGCCACGAAGTGGTGCAATACACCGACCCTCAAACAGTTGCTGTTTGCGTGTTGAGTTCTGTAGTTATGTTTAAGTTTATAAACACAGATGGTACAATTAATCACGATAAATTAAGAAGAGTTGTCCATAAAATAGTAAATAATTTAAATATAGCTATTGATAAAAACGTCTACACTATCCCAGAAGCAGAGAGAGGAGCAAAACAACAAAGAGCTATAGCAATAGGAAGTCAAGGGGTTGCTGATACTTTTTTTATGTTAGGTATGGAATATGGTAGCCCTGAGTCCTTGGAATTAATTAAAGATTTCCAAGAAGCTTTACATTATTATACTATTGAGGGTAGTGTGTTGTATTCTAAAAAAGTCGGAAAAAGATTGTTTCAAGAAGACAGTATCTATCCTATAGAAAAAGGACAGTTTCATTGGGAACACTTTGATGTAGAAACTAAAATGGATTGGGAGTCTTTAAGAAAAAATATTTTAAAATACGGAGTAGCTAATTCAATGTTTAACGCACAAATGCCGACTGCCACATCTTCTCAAGTTAATATGGCTACAGAGTCGGATGAACAGTTGACAAACAATATTTATTCAAGAAGATTAAACTCAGGAGAGATAATTGTAATAAATAGGTATTTAGTGAAAGATTTTGAAGATTTAGGTATCTGGTCAGAAAAACTGTCGAATGAGTTAGTAATGAACGACGGAAGTGTTCAAAATATAAACTTGTATGACTATATTAAAACCCCAACTGATGAGCAAATATTTAAATTTGAGAAAATTCGTTCTGTGTATAAGACTATATGGGAAACCTCTCAAAAAAAGAGAACTGACGTAGCAGTAGTGAAACAACCTTTTAATGACCAAGCTATGAGTATGAATGTTTTCTATAGTGACCCTAATATAAGTCAGTGGAGCTCAGCTTTAGTTTATGCTTGGAAAAAGGGATTAAAAACAGGAAACTATTATTGTAGAATTAAAAAGCAAACAGCTAATAAGAATTTAGCCATGACAAAAACAGTTGAAAAACCTTCTAATTCTATATTTGAATGTGATGGGTGCTCATCTTAAAATTTATAACTATGAAAATAGAAATGTACACAGCGGATTGGTGCTCGGCATGTAAAACAGTTAAACCAATTGTAATTTCTTTAGAGAACATTGAAAAGGAAATTATAGATGTCGAGCAACATACAGAAAAGGCTATTAGTTTAGGGATTAGGAATATTCCAGTTTTAAGATTTTTAGATGATGAAGATGTAGAAATTGGAAGACTTGTTGGTAATAAACCTAAACAAGAGATTGAAGAGTTTATTGTTAAATTAGGCGGGAATTAATTTTTTCCGCCTTTTTTCTTTTTTATTTAAACTGTTTTTCTTACCTTTGCGGAGAATTTAATAAACAAGCCCCCATAGCTCAGTTGGATAGAGCAAAAGTTTTCTAAACTTTAGGTCACAGGTTCGAGTCCTGTTGGGGGTACTAAGTATTTTAAAATTATGGAAGAGTTGTATTTAGTTGTAAAACGAGACAAGTTTTTAAAAGGTCATGGGTATTGTACACTAAAAGGGTACAGGTTTAATTGGACTTCTGATAAAGAAGAAGCAAGAAAAATGAGTTTTGACATAGCTCATAATTTATCAATTTTATGTGGCGGTGTTGTAGAGAATTTAATTTAAAAACAAAAAATATTATGAAAAATAAGTCAGCTATAAAATTCAGAGAACTGTTGTATAATTGGTCTCAATCTGAATATATTGGAACTATTTTCTATCAACTGTTTACACTAAAAACAGATAATGAGTTACAAGAAGAATTAGAGTACTTGTACACTCTGTACAAAGGTACAGACAGTTATTTTAAATCAGATAGTATTGACTGTTGGTTTACAATATGGCATAAATCTATACGACAATGCGACTATTTCAGTGACTGTTTTA
>Ga0315900_10003219_pt1 | contig 24086 bp, 24 predicted proteins | sample LakEriMetagenome_FD_203521 | JGI IMG/M metagenome (GOLD analysis project Ga0315900, IMG submission 203521) | Freshwater fungal communities from buoy surface, Lake Erie, Ohio, United States - Buoy 12 MA114 | ecosystem: Environmental > Aquatic > Freshwater > Lake > Lake biofilm | place: USA: Lake... | reverse complement strand
GTCGAACTCGTACCACTTCGCCGAGAGCTTGGCCGAGCTGGCATAGGCGTGATGGTTGTTGTGGAGCTCTTCGCCGCCGATGAGGATGCCCCAGGGCAGGATGTTGGTGCTGGCATCGGGGCAGTCCCAGTTGCGATAGCCCCAGTAATGGCCGATGCCGTTGATGATGCCGGCGGCGGTGACCGGGATCCAGAGCATCTGGACGGCGAAGACCGTGAGCCCGATGGCACCGAAAAGCATCACGTCGACAAGGAGCGTGATGTAGATGCCGATGGACGAGTAGCGGGTGTAGAGGCGGCGCTCGATCCAGTCGTCGGGCGTACCGTGGCCGAACTTCTCGATGGTTTCACGGTTGGCGGCTTCGGCCCGGTAGAGTTCCACGCCCTCGAGGAGAACCTTGCGCAGGCCACGCGTCTGGGGGCTGTGGGGGTCGTCGGGGGTTTCGCAGCGAGCGTGGTGCTTGCGGTGGATGGCGGCCCATTCGCGGGTGACCATGCCGGTGGTTAGCCAGAGCCACATCCGGAAGAAGTGCGACACCACCGGATGGAGGTCGAGTGCACGATGCGCCTGGCAGCGATGCAGGTAGATGGTGACCGCGGCAATGGTGATGTGGGTGGTGATCAGCGTGAACGCCACGATCTGCCAGGCGCTGAAGTCGAGCAGCCCGGTATCGAGGAAGGCAAGGACAGAGTCCAGCAAGGCAGATTCTCCTGGGAATCTTCAGGACGGCTTCGCAGTGTACCCGTTCGACGCGCCTGTCAGGAGCCGGACTTCGCGCTGCGGATACGGGATCTCCACGCCATCGGCGCACAGCGCCGCGAGGATCGCCCGGTTGAGTTCCGACTGCACCACCGCCCGGCCAATCTCGCCCTGGGAGATCGAGCATGCAATCTCGATCTCGAGGCCATCGGCTCCGAAGGCCGACAGCATGCCCACGGGCGGCGGGTCGGCCACGACCCGAGGGTGCGCGGCAACCACCGCCTCGAGTCGGGGCAGCAGCGCCTCGAGGTCGGTGCCGTAGGCCACCGAGACCTTGCAGCGCATGCGCGCTGAGGCCTGCTGCGAGAAGTTCTGGACCGGGCTGGTCATCAGCATCTCGTTGGGCACGATCAGCGACCAGCCCTCGAGCGAGCGGATGACCGTGAAGCGCGTGCGGATCTCGCTGACCTGCCCGTGGTAGCGGTCGACGTTCACGAAATCGCCGATCCGCACCCGGCGTTCAAGCAGCACCACGAAGCCGCTCACGTAGCTGCTCGCGACCCGCTGCAGCCCCAGCCCGATACCCACGCCAAGCGCGCCACTGAAGACCGACAGGGCGGTGAGATCGAGGCCGACGAGGGACAACCCCACCATCACGGCGATCAGCAGCAGCAGCGCGCGCAGGACCCGGGCCAGAACGACCCGCACCGCCATGTCGCCCGCCTCGACCGCGAGGAGCCGTCGCTCGAGCATGGCACCGACCCAGAGCGCTCCCAGCAGCGTGACCATCACCCAGAAAGCCGCCGACAGGATCGTGAGGAGCGACACGCGTTCCTTGCCGACCGGCAAATCCAGGTCGTCGGCGAAGGCGATGACATCGTCGGCCAGACCGGTGAGATACAGGGCCGCAACCAGCCAGACGAGCGCGACCAGCAGCCGCTCGAAGGCGACGATGGCAGGGGTCGGCGCCAGCCGAGAGACGCCGTGAACGATGCCGCGAACGAGAGCGAGCGCGGCGAGCAGCACCGCGGCAAGATGCAGCAGGTGCGTGCTGTGCCAGATACCGAGCACGGGACGTGCAAGCAGCACGAGCATCGCGGCAAAACCAGGCAGCAGGATGCGTCCGAGGGCGGCACGCGCGGCATCGGCGGCCAGCCGGGTTCGCGAGGGCGCCTCGGAGCTGGCACCGCCACCATCGGCACCGGCGACGCCGTCGATTCCGGCATCGCCCCCGGCTTCCCGACGACGCGCCCGCTCGACCACACGGCGCTCGGCCAGCATCGCGACCAGCAGGCAGACGATCACGGTACCGACCTGCCACAGCACGTCGGGCTGCTGCAGATCGGCCCACAGGCCGCGAATCAGCGGAGGCCAGCGCGAGTCGGAAGCGATGGTCGACGAAGGATCCATGATGATGCGGGTCTTGCGGGATGAAGCGATCGGCCCGAGATTCAGCGAGGGCTGCGCCAGCGCACCGCGTAGAAGCCATCCGTGCGATCGCGATCGGGACGCAGCGCGAGCACGCGGGCCGACGGCTCGGCGAGGACGACGCCCTGCCCTGCCAGGCACTCGCCGGCCCCCTGCAGTTCCCAGGCTGGATGCTCGCGCTCGAAGTCCTCGCGGACAGCCTCGTTTTCCTCGGCCAGCAGGCTGCAGGTCGCATAAACGAGCACGCCGCCGGGCCGCACCAGCCGCGCCGCGGCAGCCAGAATGCTGCGCTGAGTCGCGCCGAGCGCCGTCAGGCTGACGGGGTCGAAACGCCACTTGAGATCAGGGTTGCGACGCAGCGTGCCGGTCCCGCTGCAGGGGGCATCGACGAGCACCGCATCGGCGCGACCGGCGAGCCGGTCGAGCTTGCGGTCGTGCTCGCTGTCGATCCCGAAGGGTTGCACGTTGCTCGCGCCCGAGCGCGAGAGGCGCTCGCGCATTCGCGCCAGACGCGTGGCCGACACGTCGCACGCGAAGACCTGACCCGATCCGCGCAGCAGAGCCGCGAGCGCGAGGGTCTTGCCGCCCGCGCCAGCGCAGAAATCGACCACGGTCTGCCCCCGTCGTGGCGCGACGAGGTGCGCGAGCAGCTGGCTGCCGGCATCCTGGACCTCGACCAGCCCTTCGCGAAAGGCGCGCGTGCGCTCCAGCGCGGGCTTGCCCTCGACGCGCAGCGCCAGCGGCGCGAGCGGCACGGGCTCGGCCGCGATGCCTTCGGCGGCGAGCGCGGCGCGCGCGCCCGCGACATCGGTCCGGAGGAGATTGACCCGCAGATCGAGTGGGGCAGGGAGGAGCAGGGCGGCACCCAGACGCTCGAGCTCGTCCGGCGCAAGCTGCGCCGCGAGCCGATCGTCGAGCCAGTCCGGCAGGCTGAGCCGGATGGCGCGCGGCAGGACGTCAGCCTCGATGCGCTCGCGAGCGGCATGAACCGCGAGCAGGCGCGCCGCGAGCGATCCACGACCGGTCTGCGCGAGATGGGCGTACAGGCGCCGGTTGCGCAAGATGTCCCAGGCAGCCTCGGCGAGTCGCCCGCGATCGTTGCGCCCCATCGAGGGGTGGGCGCCGAAGAAGCGGCGCAGGCAGACATCGGCGGGTTCCGCTCCCTCGAGCAGACGCTCCAGGGCCGCATGGGCGAGCTCGCCGAACCCGGGCGCGGGACGCGAGCCTCTGCGCGCCTTCAGCGGTGATGCCTTCACCGGGATGCCCCGGCGGGGAGTTTCTGCATCGGGCGTGCCTGGCGTGTCAGGAGCTCGCGCAGCACCCGGGGGTAGAGCCGATGCTCGGCCTCCAGCACCCGTGCCGCAAGCGTGGCCTCGTCGTCGGCGGGAAGGACCGGCACCACCGCCTGCCCGAGAATCGGCCCGCTGTCGAGTTCGGGCTCGACCAGGTGTACGGTGGCACCATGACGGTCGACACCGGCCTGCAACGCGCGCCGGTGGGTATCGAGGCCGGGGAATGCAGGCAACAGCGACGGGTGGATATTGACGATGCGCCCGGCAAAGCGGCGCACGAAAGCGGACGACAGGATGCGCATGTACCCCGCGAGCACGATCCAGTCGATGGCCTCCGCGTCGAGCCGATCGGCGAGTTCCTGATCCTGAGCCGCCCGGTCGAGAGCCCGGTTCAGGGGTACGATGCGCACCGTCAGCCCCAGCGCGCGAGCCCTCCGGACCGCGTCGATGTCGTCGCGATGCGCAATCACCGCGGCGAGTGTCGCGGGCCAGGCTTCGGCGCGCGCCGCGTGCACGATGGCCGCCATGTTCGAGCCGCGACCCGAGACCAGAATGGCCAGTCGGGGCAGACGCGAAGGCACGGGGGCGGTCGATACAGGCGTCTGCATGGGCGAGATGGTAGCACCAGCGCGCGCACCATCCTTCGGAAACCTTTATAATTCAAAGTTTTACCCGATTTCACGGACTTCGGACACGCCCGATGAAAGTCTTTCGCCGTCTGCCCCCGCCTGCGCAGCGCCAGCCCTGCGCGCTGACGATCGGCAATTTCGATGGGGTGCATCTCGGCCACCAGGCGGTTCTTCAGCGGCTGGTCGAGGTGGCGCGCGAGCGCTCGCTGCCCGCCTGCGTCCTCACCTTCGAACCGCACCCCCGCGAGTACTTCGCCCGCCAGCGCGGCGCCCCGACGAACGAGGCGCCGGCTCGCATCCTCACCGAGCGCGACAAGCTCGACGCGCTGGCCAGCTGCGGCATCGATCGCGTCTGCCTCGCCCACTTCAATGCATCGATGGCCGCGATGCCGGCCGAGGCCTTCGTCGATCAGCTGATCGTCGAGGGCCTGCAGGCGCGCTATCTGCTGATCGGCGACGACTTCCGCTTCGGCGCCGGGCGCCGCGGCGATCACGCACTGCTCGAGGCCGGCGCCGAACGGCATGGCTTCACGCTCGAGCGCATGCCGACCATCGCCGACAGGGGGGAGCGCTACTCGAGCTCGGCGGTGCGCCGGGCACTCGCGGCCGGCGACCTCGCGCGCGCCCGGGAACTGCTCGGTCACCCCTACTGCATCTCGGGGCATGTGATCCACGGCCGCAAGCTCGGACGCACGCTCGGCTTCCCCACGCTCAACATCCGTATCCCGCATCCGAACCCGGCGGTCAGCGGCATCTTCATCGTGCAGGTTCACGGGCTCGCCGACCACCCGCTGCCCGCCGTGGCCAGCCTCGGCACCCGCCCCGCGGTCGAGCAGGGCGGACGCCTGCTGCTCGAGGTGCATGTCTTCGATTTCGCCCGCAGCGTCTACGGACGGCTGGTGCGGGTCGAGTTCGTCGCCCGGCTGCGGGAGGAGCGGCACTACGACAACCTCGATCTGCTCGTCGAGCAGATCCACCGGGACGCCCGCGCCGCGCGGGACCATTTCGGCATCTGACTTCCAGGAACGCTTTCATGGCCGACGACAAGGCACCGCGCAAGGCGACCGCGAACGCCGCCAGCGCCTGGCGCGACACGCTCAACCTGCCCGACACCCCCTTTCCGATGCGCGGCGATCTCGCCCGGCGGGAACCGCAATGGGTGCAGCAGTGGCAGGACAAGGGCATCTACCGACGCATCCGGCAGCACAGCGCCGGGCGCCCGCTGTGGGTGCTGCACGACGGTCCGCCCTACGCCAACGGTGATCTGCACATCGGTCATGCGGTCAACAAGATCCTCAAGGACATCGTCGTCAAGAGCCGCCAGATGGCCGGCTTCGACGCGCGCTACGTGCCGGGCTGGGACTGTCACGGGATGCCGATCGAGATCCAGATCGAGAAGCAGTTCGGCAAGCACCAGCCGCCCGATCTCGTGCAGAGCCGCTCGCGCGCCTATGCCACCGAGCAGATCGCACGCCAGAAGAAGGACTTCATCCGGCTCGGCGTCCTGGGGGAATGGGAAAACCCCTACCTGACGATGGCGCCGCGTACCGAGGCCGACGAACTGCGCGTGCTCGGTCGGCTGCTCGAGAAGGGTTACGTGTACCGGGGACTCAAGCCCGTCAACTGGTGTTTCGACTGCGGCTCGGCGCTCGCCGAGGCCGAGGTCGAGTACGCCGACAAGACCGACATCGCGGTCGACGTCGGCTTCCCTTTCCTGCCGGCACAGGCTGGCACGCTCGCGGCGGCCTTCGGGCTGACCGAACTGCCGCTCGAGCGCGGCTTTGCGGTGATCTGGACCACCACGCCCTGGACCCTGCCCGCCAACCAGGCGCTGAACCTGCACCCCGAGATCGACTACGCGCTGGTGCGCAGCAGCTGGCAGGGCGAGCCGGCGCTGCTCGTGCTCGCGGCGAGCCGGGTGGAGGCCTGCCTCGCCGAGTGGGGCCTGGAGGGCGAGGAGATCGCCCGCTGCCGCGGCGCCGCGCTGGAACTCGTGCGATTCGCGCATCCGTTCTACGAGCGCGAATCGCCGGTCTACCTCGGCGACTACGTCACCACCGACACCGGCACCGGGCTGGTCCACTCGTCGCCCGCCTACGGTGTCGAGGATTTCCTGTCGTGCAGGCGCTACGGCATGCCCGACGCCGATGTGCTGCAGCCGGTGCTCGGCGATGGCGTCTACGCCGAGTCGCTGCCGCTGTTCGGCGGTCGAGGCATCTGGGAAGCCAATCCGATGATCGTCGAGCACCTGCGCGGCCTGGGGCGGCTCTTCTCGGCGAAGAAGTACGTGCACAGCTACATGCACTGCTGGCGACACAAGACCCCGGTGATCTACCGCGCCTCGAGCCAGTGGTTCGCCGGCATGGATGTCGCGCCGCGCGACGGCGGGCCCACGCTGCGCGAGACGGCGCTGCGCGGCGTGGAAGCCACCGCCTTCTACCCGGCCTGGGGCAAGGCGCGACTGCACGGGATGATCGCCAACCGACCCGACTGGACGCTGTCGCGCCAGCGCCAGTGGGGCGTGCCGATGGCCTTCTTCGTGCATCGCGAGACCGGCGCACTGCATCCGCGCACGCCCGAGCTCCTCGAGGAGGTTGCCCGACGCATCGAGGCCGGGGGCATCGAGGCCTGGCAGCGCCTGGACGCCGCCGAACTGCTCGGCGACGAGGCAGCGCTCTACGAGAAGAATCGCGACACCCTCGATGTCTGGTTCGACTCCGGCAGCACCCACGCCACGGTGCTGCGCGGGTCGCACCGCGAGCAGTCGCACTTCCCGGCCGACATGTATCTCGAGGGCAGCGACCAGCATCGCGGCTGGTTCCACTCGTCGCTGCTCACCGCATCGATGACCGATGGTTGCGCGCCCTACCGATCGCTGCTGACGCACGGCTTCGTCGTCGACGGCGAGGGCCGCAAGATGAGCAAGTCGCTGGGCAACGTGATCGCGCCGCAGAAGGTCTCCGACACGCTCGGCGCCGAGATCCTGCGCCTGTGGGTCGCCTCGACCGACTATTCGGGCGAGCTGTCGCTGTCCGACGAGATCCTGAAGCGGGTGGTCGAGGGGTACCGGCGCATCCGCAACACGCTGCGCTTCCTGCTCGCCAACCTCGCCGACTTCGACGCTGCCACCGATCTCGTCGAACCCGACCGGATGCTCGAGATCGACCGCTACGCGCTCGCGCTGACCGCGCAGTGGCAGTCCGGCATCGAGGCCGACTACGCACGCTTCGAGTTCCATCCGGTGGTCGCCCGACTGCAGACCTTCTGCTCGGAGGACCTCGGCGCCTTCTACCTCGACATCCTCAAGGACCGGCTCTACACGACCGCGCCCGGCAGCCACGCACGCCGCTCGGCGCAGTCGGCGCTCCACCATGTCGCCCATGCGCTGGTGCGTCTGATGGCCCCGATCCTGTCCTTCACCGCCGAGGAAGCCTGGCCACTGCTCGCGCCGCGTCTGCACCAGGAGGCTGGGGAAACCATCTTCACGCAGACCTGGCCGGCGCTGCCACAGGCGGCCGACGCGCAGGCACTGCTGACCCGCTGGGCCCGGATCCGCGAGCTTCGCGCGCAGGTGCTGCGCGAACTCGAGACCTGCCGGGCAGCGGGCACCATCGGCTCGTCGCTGCAGGCCGACGTCGAGCTCGCCGTGTCCGCCGAGGACCACGCGCTGCTCGCCACGCTCGGCGACGACCTGCGCTTCGTGCTGATCACTTCGCGCGCCGCGCTCGCCCCCGCGCTCGGAGCCGACCAGCCGGCACAGGTACGCATCGCGGCAAGCGGGCATCCGAAATGCGAACGATGCTGGCATCTTCGCGCCGACGTCGGCCACGACCCGGCGCATCCGACGCTTTGCGGCCGCTGCACCAGCAACCTGTTCGGCGAGGGCGAGGCACGCCGCGCGGCCTGAGCGCGCGGCCTTCCACACCAGGCAACCCGCCACGCGCCCCACGCCCCGGAGATCGTCTTGGCCCGCTCGAAATCCCGTCCGTCGCGCCTGCTGACGCCTTGGCTGCTGCTGGCGCTCGGTGTCATCGTCGCCGACCAGCTGACGAAGATCCTCGCGCTGCGCAGCCTCGCCCACGGCGAACGCGTACCGGTCATCGCCGGCTGGTTCGACCTGACGCTCGTCTACAACCCCGGCGCCGCCTTCAGCATGCTGGCCAACGCGGGCGGCTGGCAGCGCAACTTCCTGATCGGCATGGGCCTCGTGGCCGCCTGCGTGCTGCTATGGCTGCTGTGGCAGCACGGCGCGCAGCGGCTGTTCGCCACCGGGCTCGCGCTGATCCTCGGCGGTGCGCTCGGCAATGTCATCGACCGGATCTTCCTGGGACAGGTTGTCGACTTCGTGCTGCTCTACTACCGCGACTGGCACTGGCCCGCCTTCAACATCGCCGACTCCGCGATCACCGTCGGCGCGGCGCTGCTGATCATCGACGAGCTGCGCCGGGTGCGCCGCAGCCGCTGAACGGCGCGCCCCTCGCGCCCTCGGCCCCGTTCATTTCGCGCCTCTTCTCGAGCCTGCCGTCATGGAACTGCTGAATCGACACCTGCTGCTCGGCATCACCGGCGGCGTGGCCGCCTACAAGGCCGCCGAACTGGCGCGCGAACTTCAGCGCCGAGGCGCGAGCGTCCAGGTCGTGATGACCGAGGCGGCCACCCGCTTCATCGGTGCGCCCACCTTCCAGGCGCTGACCGGGCAGCCGGTGTTCACCGACGCGTGGGATCCACGCATCGACAACGCGATGGCGCACATCGAACTGTCGCGTCGCGCCGATGCGATCCTCGTTGCCCCCGCAACCGCCGACTTCATCGCCAAGCTCGCGCACGGACTGGCCGACGATCTGCTGTCGACGCTGTGCGTCGCGCGCAGTCGACCGCTGCTGATCGCGCCCGCGATGAACCGCGAGATGTGGGCGCAGGCGCCGACGCAGCGCAATGTCGCGCTGCTGCGCGGCGACGGCGTGCGCATCCTCGGGCCTGGCGCCGGCGAGCAGGCCTGCGGCGAGACCGGCCTCGGTCGGATGCTCGAACCCGACGAGATCGCCGAGGATGTCTGCGCGCACTTCGTCGCGCAGCGGATGGCCGGCCTGTCGGTGCTGGTAACGGCCGGGCCCACCTTCGAGCCGATCGATCCGGTGCGAGGCATCACGAACCTGTCGTCCGGCAAGATGGGCTTCGCGATCGCCCGGGCCTGCCGGCAGGCCGGCGCAACGGTGCTGCTGGTCGCGGGGCCCACGATGCTGGCCACGCCACGCGGCGTCGAACGGATCGATGTGCGCACCGCGCGCCAGATGCACGAGGCGGTGATGGGCCGACTGGCTGCCCCCGGCGAACGCACCGACGTCTTCGTGTCGGTGGCGGCGGTCGCCGACTGGCGGGTCGCCAACGCGAGTTCGAGCAAGCTGAAAAAGGGCGACGACGGCAAGCCGCCGGCACTCGAGTTCGCGCAGAACCCGGACATCCTCGCCGGGGTCGCGGCGATGCCCGGCGCCCCCTTCTGCGTCGGATTCGCCGCCGAGAGCGAGGATCTCGAACGCCACGGACAGGAAAAGCGAGCGCGCAAGGGCGTGCCGCTGCTGGTCGCCAACATCGGTCACGAGACCTTCGGCCAGGACGACAACGAACTGCTGCTGATCGATGCGGCCGGCTCGCATCGCGTGCCGCGCGCGAGCAAGCAGGCGCTCGCCGCGCGGCTGGTCGACGAGATCGCGCAGCGCCTTGGCGCCCGTGGCGGTTGAGCGCGCAACTGTCCGGAGAAAGCCGATGAATGCAGGCAACGAGCTTCGAGTGGCCGTCCGCATCCTCGACGAGCGGATGCGCGAGCGGCTCCCCGCCTATGCGACCGCGGGCAGCGCGGGCCTCGACCTGTGCGCCTGCGTCGACGCCCCGGTCACGCTCGTCCCGGGCGGCACCACGCTGATTCCCACCGGCCTCGCGATCCACATCGGCGATCCCGGCCACGCCGCGATGATCCTGCCGCGCTCGGGGCTCGGGCATCGGCATGGCATCGTGCTCGGCAACCTGGTCGGCCTGATCGACGCCGACTACCAGGGACAGCTGATGATCTCGTGCTGGAACCGCGGCAGCGCACCGTTCACGATCGAGCCATTCGACCGGATCGCTCAGCTCGTGATCGTGCCGGTGGCGCGAGCGGCCTTCGACGTCGTCGACAGCTTCGAGCTCAGCCAGCGTGGCGACGGCGGGTTCGGCAGCACCGGGCGCCAGGGCTGAGCGACCGACTCACGCCGAGCCGAGCGCCTCGGCAATCAGTGCGTCGAGCTTTCGGGAATCGGCCACGAACAGGCGAATGCCTTCGGCGAGCTTCTCGGTGGCCATCGCGTCCTCGTTCAGCTCGAAGCGGAAGTGCTTCTCGTCGAAGCGCACGCGCTCGATCGCCATCGCCTGCGCGACCTCCGGGTCGAGACGGCGGGTGACCTCCGCCTGCGATGCCTGCAGTTGCGCGAGCAGCTCGGGGCTGATCGTCAGCAGGTCGCAGCCGGCGAGCGCGAGGATCTGGCCGGTGTTGCGAAAGCTCGCCCCCATGACCTCCGTCGGATAGCCGAACTTCTTCAGGTAGCGGTAAATGCGGCGAACCGACACGACACCCGGATCATCGTCGGGCGCGTAGTCGACGCCATCGCGCCGGCGGTACCAGTCGAAGATACGGCCCACGAAGGGCGAAACCAGCGTGACGCCCGCGTCGGCGCAGGCCACCGCCTGGCCGAAGGAAAACAGCAGCGTGAGATTGCAGGCGATGCCGTCGCGCTCCAGGCGCTCGGCCGCGCGAATGCCTTCCCAGGTCGCCGCGATCTTGATCAGGACCCGCTCGCGCTCGACACCGGCCGCCTGGTATAGCTCGATGAGTCGGCGCGCACGGGCGAGGGTCGCCTCGGTGTCGAAGGACAGCCGCGCATCGACCTCGGTCGACACGCGTCCCGGCACGATGCTCAGGATCTCGCAACCGAAGCGCACGATCAGCCGGTCGGCAAGCCCGGCCGCACCTTCGCCGCGGTAGGTCGCCACGGTCTCGTCGAGCAGACCGCGATACTCGGGCTTGCCGACCGCTTTCAGGATCAGCGAAGGATTGGTGGTCGCGTCGCGGGGCGCGAAGGCGCGCATCGCGAGAAAGTCGCCGGTATCGGCCACCACGGTGGTGTGCTGGCGCAGGCGTTCGAGGGCGTTCATGCGACACGGGCTCCTGTAGGACGACGCGGCGCGAAGCCGAGGCGATGAGTGCTCAAGGGCGCGTGCCGCGACGGGCACGCAGCAGGACTGCGGCAGCGACGGCGCACATCAGCGCACTTGCCGCGAACAGGGTCGCACTCCAGAGCGCGAAGGGCACGCCGAGCAGGGGCGCATTGGCCTCATCGCAGCGCGCGGTCGGCATGAACATCCAGGGCGCGAACTCGTGCAGACGCCCGGCCATGATGATCCGCTCGGCCAGGCTAAGACCGCAGGCATCGGTGCGCGCAGCCACCAGGTGCTGGTACAGCGCGGCCCACAAGCCGGCAACAGCGAGCACGAACCCCCCCGCCGACCAGGCCAGGGCGCCGGCCCTGCCCCCTGTCAACGCGCCGGACGCGGTCACGAGCAGCAGCAGCAGCACCAGCAGGCGCTGCAGCACGCACCAGGCGCAGGGTTGCATGTCGAGGGCATGCTGGAGGACCACGGCCGCAGCGAGCGCGAGCAGCGCGAGCAGCGCGCATGCCGCGAGGAGCCGCCGGACGGACATTCGGGTATCGGTGAGGCGAGAGGAGCCAGCGCTCGCGCGGCTGGCTCCCTCGGGAAGCGTCAGGCCTGGACGACTTCGGCCTGTTCCTCGCCGTCGCCGGTCGCCGCCGGCGTGGCAGCGTCGCTGAACGAAAGGACGACCTGTTCGGCGTCGTCGAGGTCGACGATCACCTTGCCCCCGCTCGTGAGCCGCCCGAACAGCAGTTCGTCGGCGAGCGCCTTGCGGATGGTGTCCTGGATAAGGCGCTGCATCGGCCGCGCGCCCATCAGCGGATCGAAGCCCTTCGAGGCCAGCATGCGCCGCAGGCGGTCGGTGAAGATCGCCTCGACCTTCTTCTCGTGCAGCTGTTCCTCGAGCTGGATCAGGAACTTGTCGACCACGCGCATGATGATTTCCTCATCGAGGGCGCGGAAGCTGATGATGGCATCGAGCCGGTTGCGGAACTCGGGCGTGAACAGCCGCTTGATCTCGACCATCTCGTCGCCGAGCTGGCGATTGTCGGAGAACCCGATGGAGCGCTTCTGGAGATCGGCTGCACCCGCGTTGGTGGTCATGATGATGATCACGTTGCGGAAGTCGGCCTTGCGCCCGTTGTTGTCGGTGAGGGTGCCGTGGTCCATCACCTGCAGCAGGATGTTGAAGATGTCCGGATGCGCCTTCTCGATCTCGTCGAGCAGCAGGACCGCATGCGGCTTCTTCGTGATGGCTTCGGTGAGCAGGCCACCCTGATCGAAACCGACATAGCCCGGGGGCGCACCGATGAGGCGGCTGACCGCGTGGCGCTCCATGTACTCGGACATGTCGAAGCGGATCAGCTCGATGCCCATCGTGAACGCGAGCTGCTTGGCGACTTCGGTCTTGCCCACGCCGGTGGGGCCCGAGAACAGGAAGGCGCCGATCGGCTTGTCGGGCTTGCCGAGGCCCGAGCGCGACATCTTGATCGCCGAGGCCAGCGCTTCGATGGCGTTGTCCTGGCCGAAGACGACGTTCTTCAGATCGCGGTCGAGATGCTGGAGCTTGTTGCGGTCGTCGGAAGATACCGAGGCCGGCGGGATCCGCGCGATCTTGGCGACGATGTCCTCGATCTCGTTCTTGCCGATGATCTTCTTCTGACGGCTCTTGGGCAGGATGCGCTGCGCCGCGCCAGCCTCGTCGATGACATCGATGGCCTTGTCGGGCAGATGCCGGTCATTGATGAACTTGGCCGAGAGCTCGGCAGCCGCGGACAGCGCCGACGACGAATACTTGACGCCGTGATGCTCCTCGAAGCGTGTCTTCAGGCCACGCAGGATCTGCACGGTCTGTTCGACCGAAGGCTCGTTGACGTCGATCTTCTGGAAGCGCCGGGACAGCGCGTGATCCTTCTCGAAGATGCCGCGGTACTCGTTGTAGGTGGTAGCGCCGATGCACTTGAGCTGCCCGGAGGACAGCGCCGGCTTGAGCAGGTTGGAAGCGTCGAGCGTGCCGCCCGAAGCCGAACCGGCCCCGATCAGGGTATGGATCTCGTCGATGAACAGGATTGCGTGCTGCGCGGCCTTCAGCTGCTTGAGCACCGTCTTGAGGCGCTGCTCGAAGTCACCGCGGTACTTGGTGCCGGCCAGCAGCGAGCCCATGTCGAGGGAGTAGACGGTCGCGTCGCCGAGCACCTCGGGCACATCGCCCTGGGTGATCCTCCAGGCCAGGCCCTCGGCGATCGCGGTCTTGCCGACCCCGGCCTCGCCGACAAGCAGCGGATTGTTCTTGCGACGACGGCAGAGAACCTGGATCACACGCTCGACCTCGTGCTCGCGCCCGATCAGGGGGTCGATGCGGCCCTCGCGGGCGAGCGCGTTCAGGTTCTGGGTGAACTGCTCGAGCGCGCCCTGCTGCCCAGCCGCGGCCTCCTGCTCGGACTCGGCCGCTTCCTCCTTGGGCTGCTCCTTGGGCTGCGGGTTCTTCGTGATGCCGTGGGAGATGTAGTTGACGACGTCGAGGCGCGTGATGCCCTGCTGATGCAGGTAGTAGACCGCGTGCGAGTCCTTCTCGCCGAAGATGGCCACGAGCACATTGGCGCCGGTGACCTCCTTCTTGCCGTTGGAGGTGGACTGCACATGCATGATCGCGCGCTGGATCACGCGCTGGAACCCGAGCGTGGGCTGGGTATCGATCTCGTCGGTGCCAGGAACCACCGGCGTGTTCTCCTTGATGAAGCCGGTGAGGCTTTTGCGGAGATCGTCGATATTCGCTGCGCAGGCCCGCAGCACCTCGGCCGCGGACGGGTTGTCGAGCAGGGCGAGCAGCAGGTGCTCGACCGTGATGAACTCGTGCCGCTGCTGGCGGGCCTCGACGAAGGCCATGTGCAGACTGACTTCCAATTCCTGCGCGATCATGCTTCCTCCATCACGCACTGCAGCGGGTGCTGATGCTGGCGTGAGTAACTGCACACTAGGTCGACCTTCGTGGCGGCGACGTCCCGGGGATAGACCCCGCAGACCCCGCGCCCTTCGCGATGCACCTTCAGCATCACCTGGGTTGCCTTCTCGCGGCCCATGCCGAAGAAGCGCTGCAACACGCCGACGACGAACTCCATCGGAGTGTAGTCGTCATTGAGGATGAGAACCTGATACATGGGCGGGGGCTTGAGCTTGGACTCCTGCCGTTCCGCCACGGTGGAGGGATCGTGCCTGGTCGCCATGGTCCGATTCTAACCACAGTCGGGGGCACTGCGATGCGAACCCGACGAAGGGCGTGCGCCGAAGCGCTCGATGCCAGGGTGATGCATCACCGCCCCGCAGACATTTCCGTGACTTGACTTTGCGAGCGCTTTGCAAAAGAATCCCGGTCGCTTTGTGGGGGATAGGCTGATCGCTTCGTCCGGGGTACCCGGCGGCTGTGACAGACAGTTTTTCATCAGGCGAAGCAAAGAGGTGAGGGCGACCCCGGGTTCCTGCAAGGGTCCAGCGGGTCATGATGTGTCTTTCGTGGGATGGCTAGATATGGCTACCGGTACTGTCAAGTGGTTCAACGACGCCAAGGGCTATGGTTTCATCACGCCCGATGATGGAGGCGAAGATCTTTTCGCGCACTTCAGCGCGATCCAGATGAACGGCTTCAAGAGCCTGAAGGAAGGCCAGAAGGTTCAGTTCGATGTCGTGAGCGGCCCCAAGGGCAAGCAGGCGTCGAACATCCAGGCGAACTGAGGTCCCCGGAGGCCTCGCGCCGCCGGCGCTGGCCGCAGCCTCGTCCCCCCGGACCCCCGTCTCCGACACCGGAAACGGGGTTTTTTTTGTGGCTCCGGGTCCTCGGTGCCAAACGGCCCGAAGGCTCCTGGCGCGACACCCGCAAAGAACAAGCCCCTGTCCTCGGCGAGGAATCAGGGGCCTGGATGAGGTCGCCGGATGCTCCCGTCGACCTTGCGGCGGACGGCCTTACATCTGGTCGATCATCACCTGACCGAAGCCCGAGCAGGATACCTGCGTGGCACCCTCCATCAGGCGGGCGAAGTCGTAGGTGACCTTGCGACTGGCGATGGCCTTCTCCATGGCGCTGATGATGAGGTCGGCGGCCTCGACCCATCCCATGTGACGCAGCATCATCTCGGCCGAGAGGATCTCGGAGCCGGGGTTGACGTAGTCCTTGCCAGCGTACTTCGGCGCCGTGCCGTGGGTGGCCTCGAAACAGGCGACGGAGTCGCTCATGTTGGCGCCCGGGGCGATGCCGATGCCGCCGACCTGAGCAGCGAGCGCGTCGGAAACGTAGTCGCCATTGAGGTTGAGCGTCGCGATGACGGAGTACTCGGCGGGCCGCAGCAGGATCTGCTGCAGGAAGGCATCGGCGATGCTGTCCTTGACCACGATCTCGCGGCCGGTGCGCGGATTCCTGAACTGGCACCACGGACCACCATCGATGGGCTGGGCACCGAACTCGCGCTGGGCGAGCTCGTAGCCCCAGTCGCGGAACCCGCCCTCGGTGAACTTCATGATGTTGCCCTTGTGCACGAGCGTGACGCTGGGCTTGTCGTTGTCGATCGCGTACTGGATCGCCTTGCGCACCAGACGCTCGGTGCCCTCGCGCGACACCGGCTTGATGCCGATGCCCGAGGTCTCGGGGAAGCGGATCTTCTTGACGCCCATCTCGTCGATGAGGAAGCGGATCAGCTTGCGCGCCTTGTCGGACTCGGCTTCGTACTCGATGCCCGCGTAGATGTCCTCCGAGTTCTCGCGGAAGATCACCATGTTGGTCTTTTCGGGCTCCTTCAGGGGCGAAGGCACGCCCTTGAAGTACTGGATGGGCCGCAGGCAGACGTAGAGATCGAGTTCCTGGCGGAGCGCGACATTGAGCGAGCGGATGCCTCCGCCGACCGGCGTGGTGAGCGGACCCTTGATCGAGACCACATACTCGCGAAGTGCCTGCAGGGTTTCCTCGGGGAGCCAGACATCCGGCCCGTAGACCTTGGTGGACTTCTCGCCGGCGTAGATCTCCATCCAGTGGATCTGCCGCTTGCCACCGTAGGCCCTGGCCACCGCGGCATCGACGACCTTGATCATCACGGGCGTGATGTCGAAGCCGGTGCCGTCGCCCTCGATGTAGGGGATGATCGGGTTGTCAGGGACGTTGAGGGAGAAGTCGGCGTTGACCGTGATCTTCTGGCCGCCTGCCGGAACCTTGATGTGCTTGTACATGGAGACATCCCCGAAAGACGCTGGGTGGAGGGCTGCTGCGCGACCGAATTATAGTCCCGCGCCCGGCCCGGTCGCAGGCGTCACGGGGTGCCGACATCGCCGGATCCGGACCTCCGGCGACGCCCGATCTGTTGCAAACACGCCACCGCGGCATGGCCGGCAAGGCCGCGTCCCGCAAGCCGGCGCGGGCTGGGGGCTAGAATCCGATGCCTCGTGTCAACGGGCAGCGACGCTGCGCGTTACAGGAGGGGACCGCAAGGTCGTCCAACTCACCACAAAATAGTACCGAGGATCACATGACCAAACTGATCGCTGTCCTGATCGCTGGCCTGTTCGCTGTTGGCGCCGTCCACGCTTCCGATGCGAAGAAGGATGCCAAGGACGCCAAGAAGACCGAAGCCAAGAAGTAATTCGACTCCCAGTCGAAGCGAGGCAGGGGTTTCCCCTGCCTCTTTTTTTTGTGGGTCGCTGCCAGCCCCGGCGCTCCACCACCGCACCACCACCCTCCCGATGCCCATCAGACGACAAGACACCCGCAGGCGCGGCCTGCGCGCGCTCGTCGCGGCACTCGCGGCAAGCCTGATGTCCCTGCCGCCGGCCTCGGCCCAGCCCGACCCCGCCGCGCAGCCCGCGCCCCTGCCGCGCATCGAACTGCAGGCGGGTGTGCACCTGATCCGGGCGGAAGTCGCACAGGACTTCGCATCGCGCGCTCGGGGACTGATGTTCCGCGACGCGCTCGCCCCCAATCACGGGATGCTCTTCGTCTTCGAGCAGGCCGCCAGGCAGTGCTTCTGGATGCGAAACACCCGAATCCCGCTGTCGGCGGCGTTCCTCGACGACAGCGGACGCATCGTGAATATCGCCGACATGCAGCCCTTCAGCGACGACAGCCACTGCTCGGCGGCACCGGTCCGCTTCGTGCTGGAGATGGAGCAGGGCTGGTTTGTCAGGCGGGGCCTGCGCGAAGGCAGTCGACTCGCGGGGCCTCGAGGCCTTTTCAGCACGCCCTGAGGCGGGCATTGCGGATGCGACCGGCTGGCGATGCCTGCCGGCTGGGTCGTCCTTGCGCGCGACGGGCACGCAAGGACGAAGGCACGGCAGCGAGCCCGCGGCTCAGGCGAAGTTCGCCGAGGCGAAGTCCCAGTTGGCCAGGCTGTTCAGGAAGGTCTCGACGAACTTCGGACGCGCGTTGCGGTAGTCGACGTAGTACGCGTGCTCCCAGACATCGAGGGTGAGCAGGGCCTTGTCGCCGGAGGTGAGGGTGGTGCCGGCGTTCGAGGTGTTGACGATGTCGACCGAGCCGTCGGGCTTGCGCACCAGCCAGGTCCAGCCCGAACCGAAGTTGCCCACGGCGCTCTTGGTGAAGGCTTCCTTGAACGCGGCGAACGATCCCCACTTGCGATTGATCGCATCGGCCAGCGCACCGGAGGGCTCCCCGCCGCCGCCGGGCTTCATGCTGTGCCAGAAGAAGGTGTGGTTCCAGACCTGGGCGGCGTTGTTGAAGACCCCGCCCGAGGACTTGCGGACGATGTCCTCGAGGCTCATCGGCTCGAATTCGGTGCCCTTGATCAGGTTGTTCAGGTTGGTCACGTAGGCCTGGTGATGCTTGCCGTGGTGATACTCGAAGGTTTCCTTCGAGATGTGGGGCGCCAGGGCATCGGCGGCATAGGGCAGCGGCGGCAGGGTGTGTTCCATGGAAGGTCCTGTTCGAGGGGGTTGGCGGGCTGCCGCGGCGCGGCGTGCGGAAAGGCCCGAGATTTTAGGTCACAAGGCCGCGCCGCCTCAACGCGACCCTTCGCCACGCGGGGAAGCCTCGGTGGGCTCGACGCGCAACGCAAGCACCCCATCGGCAAGGGTGGCGGTCAGCATATCGCCGGGTGCCGCTTGATCGCTGGCGCGAATCACCTCGCCCCGGGTCGTGCTCAGAATCGCATAGCCACGCGCGAGCACGGCGCGCGGGCTCACGAGGTCGAGCTGCTGGGCGAGCGCCTTCAGGCCGACCGCCCGGCGCTCGATCATCGCGCCGGCAGCCTGGTCGAGGCGTCTGGCCAGGGCCGCCAGCCGGGCGGCCGCCGGATCGATCGGCGGCGGTCGCAGGCGGACCCGGGCGAAAGCCATGCGCCGCGTCGCGCGCTCCAGCCGCGCCTCGCCGGCCAGTGCCAGGCGCCGGGCGAGCGCGCGCAGGCCCTGCCCGCGCGCCGCAAGGTAGGCAGCCGGCGAGCGCAGCTGCCGCGCCGCCAGGTCGAGCCGCTGCTCGGCATCGCGCTGCAGCCGTCCGACGGCTCGCGCCAGCCGGATGGCATCACGCTCGAGGGCCGTGAGCAGCGCGGTGCGTTCCGGCACGGCGAGCGATGCGGCCGCCGTCGGCGTCGGCGCCCGCAGGTCGGCCACGAAGTCGGCGATCGTCACGTCGCTTTCGTGACCGACGCCACTGACCACCGGGATCGGCGACGCGGCAATGGCCCGCGCGAGCGTCTCGTCGTTGAAGGCCCAGAGGTCCTCGATCGGGCCGCCACCCCGCACCAGCAGGAGCACATCACACTCCCGGCGGCGCGCCGCCGACGCCAGCGCCGCGACGAGCCCGGCGGGCGCGTCCGCGCCCTGCACGGCGCTCGGGTAGAGGATGACCTCGACATGCGGCGCCCGGCTGCGAAGGATCGCCAGCACGTCATGCAGGGCGGCGGCCTGCGGCGACGTGACGACACCGATGCGGCGAGGGTGAGCGGGCAGCGACCGCTTGCGCTCGGCCTCGAGCAGCCCCTCGGCTCGCAGCCGGTCGCGCGTCCGCAGGAACTGCTGGAACAGATCGCCCGCTCCCGCCCGACGCATCTGCTCGACACCGAGCTGGAATTCACCGCGGGGCTGGTAGAAGCCGGGCAGCGCGCGGACATCGACCCTGTCGCCTTCGCGCGGCACGAAAGCGACCCCCTGCGCCCGATGGCGGAACATCACGCAACGCACCTGGGCGCCGGCATCCTTCAGCGAGAAGTACCAGTGACCGCTGGCGGCACGGGTGAAATTCGAGATCTCGCCGGCCACCCAGACCGGTGGGCAGCTGCCCTCGATCAGCTCCGCCACCCGGCGGTTGAGCTGGCTGACGGTGAGCGGCGCGGCACCTCGCGCACCGGTGGCCAGCAGGGATTCGTCAGCAGCCATGCGGGTTTCCGGGTGATCGATGTCCACAAAGCCAGGCTTGACGGGTCTTTCGGGGCGATAAGCCCTCAGGATCCAACAAAAATTCGCAAATCATTGTTTTATATATATTTTTTTATTGCCTAAATTTTGTGCAAACCACCTCCGTCACCGATTCGCGCGTGTTTCGACGCGATCTGTCGACGATGTTCACATGCTTTTCCACAGCTTGTGTGGACATCCCCCCTCGCCCGCCGCGCGCCGCCGGCGGGTACCCACCCGAACTTGCCGGGCGCCGTCCAAACACCGGACAATAGCAATGCCTGACCCTTCACTTCTCGGGAGCCGCGCGTGTTTTCCCTGATCCTGGCGGCCGGCTGGCCGGTGTGGTTCCTGCTGCTCGCCTCGCTGGTAGGGGTGGCGCTGGTGATCGAGCGCGCGCTATCGCTGAAGCGCTCCCGGGTGCTGCCGGCGCGCCTGCTCGACGACGTCCTGACGATGCATCGCGCGCGGCAGATCACCCCCGAGATGGTGCAGCGCCTCGAGGCGACGGCACCGGTCGGCCGCATCTTCGCCACCGGCCTGCGTCACGAGGCCTCGCCGCGGGATGTGATCAAGCAGGCGATGGAGGAAACCGGGCGCGCGGTCGCCCACGATCTCGAGCGCTTCCTGCCGGCCATCGCCACGGTGGCCACGGTCGCGCCCCTGCTCGGGCTGTTCGGCACGGTGGTCGGCATGATCGAGATCTTCGGCGCGCAGACCCCGACCGGCACCAACCCCCAGCAGCTCGCCCACGGCATTTCGGTCGCCCTCTACAACACCGCGCTCGGCCTCGTGGTCGCGATTCCCGCGATGATCGCCTACCGGTACTTCCGCTCCCGGGTCGACGATCTGCTGCTCGATATGGAACAGCAGTCGATCCGCCTGGTCGACGCCCTGCGCCCTGCGCCCGAGGCTGCTCGCGCGGCGCCGCGCGCCTGACGGGGCTGCCCACTCATGAATTTCCGCAGGCACGCCCGTCGCGAAGACCCGGAGATCAACTTCATCCCGCTGATCGACCTGCTGCTGGTCGTTCTCATCTTCGTGATGGTCACCACGACCTTCTCCCGCTTTACCGAGCTCAAGGTCGATCTGCCCTCGGCAGGCGCCGATCGACCCGCCGAGCGCCCCCGGGAGATCATCGTGGCGGTCTCGGCCGACGGGCGCTACCTGATCGACGACACCGTCCGCCCCTTCGACAGCCCGAGCCGCTTCGCGCAGGCCCTGCTGCAGTCGGCTGCCGGTCGCAGCGACGCGGTGCTCGTCATCCACGCCGACGCCGGCGCGAGCCACCAGTCGGTGGTCAACGTGCTCGAGGCGGCCCGGCTGGCGGGACTCGCGAAGGTCACCTTCGCCGCCAAGGGCCCGGTCGGCGGGGCAAGCCGCTGATCGCACCGCTGGAGCGCGCGAGGCGGGCGCTCGAGATGCGCCTGCTCGCAGGCTGGTTCGGCGCGCGCGCGCCTGGCTGGCTGCCGCGGCTGCTCGGCCGCGCGGTGGCTCGCGTGGCCACCCGGCGACGCGCCGCGCTGCGGTACCTGCCCCATGCGCAGCGTCCGGCGGTGGTCGTGATCGGCAATCTCGTGGTCGGCGGCACCGGCAAGACCCCCCTGGTGGCCGAAGTCGCGCGCAGCCTGGCCGCGCGCGGCTGGCGCGTCGGCATCCTGGCGCGTGGTCACCGGGCCCGACGTCGCGATCCCCGACTGGTCGGACCCGACGACGATGCGCTCGAGCACGGCGACGAGCCGGTGCTGCTGGCTAGGGTCACCGACCTGCCAGTGGCCTGCGGCCACGACCGCGGCGCGGCCCTGGCGCTGCTGACCCGCCGGCACCCGGGGCTCGAGATCGTGATCAGCGACGACGGCCTGCAGCATGCGCGGCTGCCGCGCAGCCTCGAGCTCGCGGTATTCGACGCCCGAGGCGCGGGCAACGGCGAGGTGCTCCCGGCGGGCCCGCTGCGCGAGCCGCTCGCGCATCTCGCCACCATGGACGCGATGCTCTGGCGCGACGATGAAGCCGCCCCCCGGCTGTCCGCGGCAGTCGCGCGACCTGCGCGCACCTTCGGCTTTCACCTGGTTCCCACCGGCTGGCGCGCGGTGCGCGATCACCGGGCAACCCCGCTCGCCCTGGCGGAATTCGCCGCCCGGGTGCGCGGGCAGACGGTGCACGCCCTCGCCGGCATCGCGCGCCCGGAACGCTTCTTCGACACGATCCGGGACTGCGACATCGTCGTCGATCGCCGGCACGCGCTGCCCGACCACGTGGTGGCCGACGCGTCGCTGCTGCCCCCGCCACCGGCCATCATCCTGATGACGGCCAAGGACGCCGTAAAATTCGCCCGGTTCGCCGACGAACGCTGCTGGTGCCTCGAGGTGCGGGCGCATCTCGATCCGGCGCTGCTCATCTGGCTGGAGGAGACGCTGCTTGGACCATCGCCTTATTGACATCCTCGTGTGCCCGCTCTGCAAGGGCCCCCTCGGTTTCGACCGCGAGGCCGCCGAGCTGATCTGCACACGCGATCACCTCGCGTTTCCGGTGCGCGACGGCATCCCGGTGATGCTCGAGGACGAAGCGCGCCGGCTGCCCGACTGACGCCGTGGAGGCCAGCCCCGCCACCGGCGAAGCCGGCTTTGTCGCGATCATTCCGGCGCGTCTCGCGTCCACCCGGCTTCCCGGCAAGCCGCTTGCCGACATCGGCGGCCTTCCGATGGTCGTGCGGGTGGCGATCCAGGCCCGCGCCAGCGGTGCCGCGCGGGTCGTGATCGCAACCGATGCCCCCGATGTCATACGGGTCGCCGACCGGCACGGCATCGAGGCGCTGCTGACGCGCGCCGACCATCCCTCGGGCACCGACAGGCTTGCCGAAGCCGCGCAGGCCCTCGGGCTGGGCGATGACGTGCGAGTGGTCAACGTGCAGGGTGACGAGCCGCTGATCGATCCGGCCGCCATCGGCGCAGTGGCCGGGCTGCTGGGTCGCGCCCCCGATTGCGCGATCGCGACGGCGGCCCACCCGATCGACGCGCTGGGCGACTACCTGAACCCGAACGTCGTCAAGGTGGTGGTCAGTGCCAGTGACCGCGCGCTCTACTTCTCGCGTGCCCCGATTCCCTTCGAGCGCGACGGCGATCCTGGCGCGCGCACGCTCTCGCCGGCGCTGCGTGCGGCGCCGGTGCTCAGGCATGTCGGGCTGTACGCCTATCGCGTGTCGTTTCTGCGCCGCTATCCCGCGCTCGCCCGATCGCCGCTCGAAGCCCTCGAATCGCTCGAGCAGCTGCGAGCGCTCTGGCACGGCCTGCCGATCGCCGTCCTGCGGCTGGCGCACGCGCCCGCGCCCGGCGTCGACACCCCCGACGACCTCGAGCGGGTGCGCGCGGCGGTTGCGGCCACGGGGGCGGGACGACCCACCCGGGGGTCGGACGACGCGGTTTGACCCTGCGACGGCTTTGAAGGTACCTTTGGCCCCGCACGCCGCCCGGCGGGGCTGCGCCGGGCCGACCCTGCGCGCCGCCCCCGCAGGATCCCGACTCCCACGCTTCAGGTTGCGCACATGCGATTGATACTCCTCGGGCCGCCGGGTGCCGGCAAAGGCACGCAGGCCGCGTTCATCAAGGAACGCTTCGGCATTCCCCAGATCTCCACCGGCGACATGCTGCGCGCCGCCGTGCGGGAGGGAACGCCGCTCGGAATCGCCGCCAAGAAGGTCATGGACGCCGGCGGCCTGGTTTCCGACGACATCATCATCGGGCTCGTACGCGACCGCCTCGCGCAGCCCGATTGCGCATCCGGCTACCTGTTCGACGGATTCCCGCGAACCATTCCGCAGGCCGACGCGATGAAGCAGGCCGGCGTGGCGATCGACTTCGTGCTCGAGATCGACGTCCCGGACGCCGAGATCGTCGAGCGGATGAGCGGGCGGCGCGTGCACGTGGCCAGCGGCCGCACCTACCATGTGCGATTCAACCCGCCGCGCGTGAGCGGCATCGACGACCTCAGCGGAGAGCCGCTGATCCAGCGCGACGACGACCGCGAGGAAACCGTGCGCAAGCGCCTCGAGGTCTATCACGCCCAGACCCGCCAGCTCGTCGACTACTACGGACGATGGGCTGCGAGCAACGAACCGGGTGCGCCGCGCTACCGCCGTATTGCCGGCATCGGTCCGGTGGACACGATTCGCGAGCGGGCCTTCGAGGCCTTGCGCTGAACGGTACTGCAGCCGGCCGGCGCCGCAAGCGCCGGCTTGCCAACGCGCCGCGCGATTGCGCAGAATCGCGTGCCCGGCGCGACCGCGAGCCCGGCGCCTCCCGTCGCCTTTTCCCTTTCGAACAAACACACACCACGCAGGAGAGACCCCGATGACAGCAGCCTCGACAGGCCTGTGGTTCGCGTTGATCTGCGGTGCGATCGCCGTTGTCTACGGCATCGTCACCAGCCGCACGATCCTCGCGCTACCCGCCGGCAATGCCCGCATGCAGGAGAT
>Ga0315900_10003218_pt1 | contig 24091 bp, 22 predicted proteins | sample LakEriMetagenome_FD_203521 | JGI IMG/M metagenome (GOLD analysis project Ga0315900, IMG submission 203521) | Freshwater fungal communities from buoy surface, Lake Erie, Ohio, United States - Buoy 12 MA114 | ecosystem: Environmental > Aquatic > Freshwater > Lake > Lake biofilm | place: USA: Lake... | reverse complement strand
TGTTGTGCTGGTTGTTGATTTTGGAGCCCAATACGCACAACTCATTGCTCGGCGGGTGCGTGAGGCACAGGTGTATTCCGAGATCGTTTCTCACGGCATCACTGCTGCAGAGGTTGTAGGGAAGGCCCCGAAGGCGATCATTTTGTCGGGTGGGCCAAAGAGCGTTCACGTTGATGGTGCGCCACGCCTTGACCCCGCCATTTACGAATTGGGGATTCCGATTCTTGGCATTTGTTATGGCTGTCAGCTGATTGCTCAGCAGTTGGGCGGGGAAGTGACTCGCGGTGGTCGCGGAGAATATGGACGCACCACGGTGACGCGCGCACCGTTACCGAGCGCACTGATGCCGCCGTCAATGGCACGTGAACACGATGTGTGGATGAGCCACTTTGATGCGGTGACGAGTTTGCCTGATCGTTTCGTCGCCACGGCAAGTACACCTGATGCGCCAATGGCGGTGATTGAAGACAACGAGAAACGCATTTACGGCGTGCAGTATCACCCTGAAGTGGTGCACACCACTGGTGGTCAAGAATTGCTGCAGCGCTTCCTCATCGACATTGCGGGATGTCGTGGCGACTGGACAATGGCATCGATTGTTGATGATCAAATCGCGGCGATTCGCACACAAATTGGTGATCAACGCGCAATCTGTGGTTTGTCGGGTGGCGTTGACTCATCCGTTGCTGCCGCACTTGTTCATCGCGCGATCGGTGCGCAACTCACGTGTGTGTATGTCGATACGGGGCTTATGCGTCGCGGTGAGAGCGAACAAGTCGTGGAGACATTTCGTCGCAGCATGGGAATTGAACTCATTCATGTTGATGCGGGCGACCGTTTCTTTGCAGCGTTGAAAGGTGTCACTGAACCGGAAGCGAAACGCAAAGCAATTGGCGAATTATTCGTGCGCATTTTTGAGGAAAACACTGGTGGTATCACCGATGCACAGTTCTTGGTGCAGGGCACGTTGTATCCCGACGTGATTGAAAGTGGTGGAAGTGACGGCAACGCCGCTGTGATCAAGAGTCATCACAATGTTGGCGGTCTACCTGAAGACATGACACTCGAGCTCACCGAACCATTGCGTTTGTTATTTAAAGACGAAGTGCGCAAAGTAGGAACCGAGTTAGGACTGTCAGACGACATTGTGTGGCGTCAACCATTCCCTGGGCCGGGTCTTGGTGTTCGTATCATCGGAGAAGTAACACCCGACAAAGTTGCGTTGTTGCAACATGCAGATGCAATTGTGCGCGAAGAAATTGCAGCAGCTGGTTTTGAACGAGAAATTTGGCAAGCATTCGCCGTGCTTGCTGACATTCGCAGTGTTGGCGTGATGGGCGACGAACGAACCTATGGTCACCCGATCATCATTCGTGCAGTCACAAGTGATGATGCGATGACTGCTGACTGGGCGCGTTTGCCGTATGACTTGTTAGAGAAGATGTCATCGCGCATTATTAACGAAGTGTCAGGCATCAACCGATGCGTATATGACATCACGTCGAAACCACCGGGCACTATTGAGTGGGAATAATTACTTCAGCTGATGAAGCGATTTATAACTGCGTGACGAGAATTGTGAAGGTTGCGATGAAGCACGCGCTCATCAGTGATGCAAGCGCCCACAGTCCGTGTTGCACTCCGCGCAGTGTGTTTTCTAGGTACTCGAATCGCTGATCGACCGCATTAAACCGCGCATCGATCGCTCCAAACTTTGCATCCATCAGCATCGACAGTTGGTCGATATCAGATTTGCGTGCGACATCACCCCATCCTGATGGCGGGAGATGTTCCATTAAGACTTCGGCCACATGCCAATTCTAAATCTTTTAAGACCCTGTAATTACAGTGAAATATGGGCGACGGGCAGAGACGGTGGTCTGCCAGTACCCTGTAGAAGTCATGAACTTGATCTGCTCTCTGGTTCAGCGCATTACGCGTCGTTCGCGGTCAACAACTCGACCCAAGGTTTTTCTTGGTGCGACGCTGGCCGTGGCAATTGGCATCACCGTTGTTGCATTCCCCACAGACACTGCCACTGCGACAGGATCTGACTCAAAGCGTCGTGAAGTCGAAGCTCTCGCAGACGAGCTCGAGCGATTGACCGAACGAATGGACGGTCTCGCTGAAGATTACGTAGAAGCAATTGCTCTGCAAGAGGAACTCGGTGTCGAAGTTCAACAAGCACGAGACGAACTTGCCCAGACCGAACAAGAGATTTCCGCAATGCGTGGGACGTTGTATCAGGCGGCACTTAGTCGTTTTATGAATGGTGGGCGAAACAGCACTCTCACCAACCTGTTGACTACAACCGGAAGTGTGCAAGACGCGCTGCAACGCGAAGAGATGACGTCGATCGCGTTGAACACTGGTGCGTTAACCACCGACCAACTCGATGCGTTGGCATATAAGTTGAATAAACAACGACAGGCTCTTGAGAAGAAAGAGGTGGAAGCTGAGAAATTAGCTGCCACTGTGTTGTCACGTCAGAGTGATGTTGAGTTGCTCGCTGCCCAATACGAGGCGCGTAAAAATAGTGCGCAAGGTGAGTTGTTAACTCTGTTGCGCGCCGAACAAAGTCGACGCGAATCAGTTGCATTTGAAGAAGCGAAGCGATTCGCAAATCAATATCAATCAACGCAACAAAAATATTCGAATCTGCCGAAAGTGTCGGCTCGCGCGCAAACCGCAGTCAGCGTTGCACTGAAGCAACTTGGCACTCCATACAAGTACGCAATGAGTAAACCCGGAGTTGGTTTTGACTGTTCTGGTCTCACTACCCACGCGTGGGGGGCGGCTGGAGTCGGTCTGCCACGAAACTCGCGCGCGCAGTACTACGCGCTACCGCGTATTCCGAAAGAAGCTGCCCAACCTGGTGACCTCATTTTCACGGGTAATCCGATTCACCACGTGGGCTTGTATCTGGGTGGTGGGCGGATGGTTCATGCTCCTCAAACCGGTGACGTTGTGAAAATCAGCCCGGTGAGTTGGTACAAAGTCGTGGGTGTTGGGCGACCACGCTGATATCGCCACACACGAACTACCGTTGAGCGCATGCACGACGGGATCAATGAGCCAAAAGTTGAAGCGTGGTTGAACGCCAACGTTGAAGAATTGCAGGGGCCGTACTCCTACACACTCATCGCAGGTGGTCGTAGCAATCTCACATTCCTCGGCACAGATTCCAAGGGGACGCGTTTTGTGTTGCGTCGTCCACCACTTGGTCATGTTCTTGCCACCGCTCATGACATGGCGCGCGAACACAAGATCATCTCTGCGGTGGGCAAGACCAATGTTCCGGTGCCACGCACTCTCGGTCTGTGTACCGATGACGAAGTGAATGGTGCACCGTTTTATGTGATGGCATACGTTGACGGAATTGTTCTTGATTCGCAAGAACGTGGTGCGATGGTTCCAGAGAATCTGCGTGAGCAAGTTGCATTTGATCTCATTGACGTCCTTGCTGCGCTGCACACTGTCGACATTGATGCAATTGGTCTCGGTGATCTCGCAAAGCGTGAGGGATACGTCGAGCGCCAGGTGAAGCGTTGGACCACTCAGTGGGAAAACTCAAAGACTCGCGAGTTGCCCGAGATTGAAGAAGTTGCGAAGTTGTTGAAAGCAAACATGCCAGTGCAACAAGCAACTGCAATTGCACACGGTGACTATCGCTTGGGCAACTGTCTCACTGACGTGAACAAAGGTCGCGTTGCCGCCGTTCTCGACTGGGAGTTGTGCACACTTGGTGATCCGCTTGCAGACCTCGGATACATCGGTGTGTATTGGTCAGAGCCCGGTGAAAATCTGCGCCACAACGATCCGTCGGGACTTGCCGGATTTCCTGGTTACAACACTCTCGTTCAGCGGTATGCACAAAAGACCGGTTTTGATGTGTCAAACATCAACTACTACAAAGCATTTGGCGCATTTCGTTTAGCCGTTATTAGCGAGGGTGTGTATGCCCGTTATATCCACGGTGCAATGGGGAAACAGGATTACGACCCCACGCCGTTGAAGGAAAGCACCGACGCTCTCGCGCGGATGGCACTTTCCACAATGAAGAAATAACTTTCAACAATTAAGGACAACTCATGCCATCCTCACGCGAAAAAAACACTGCAGCATTGGATGGCTGGGAGAAGTCAACTTTTACCAGTGCGAACATCACCCGCGATGTGTATCGGCGTGGAACTGGCCCTGCAGTGATCGTGGTACATGAAATACCAGGCATCACACCAACGGTGTTGCGTTTCGCACAAGACACCGTGAACGCTGGTTTCACCGTGTTTTTGCCGGATCTTGTTGGCACACCCGGGCAAATGGTGTCGCAGAGTTATCTCATGTCGTCGATGTTGAAAGTGTGTATCGCACGAGAATTCACCACGATGGCGATGAAACAGACTTCTCCGATTGTCTCGTGGCTACGTGCACTCGCTCGCAAAGCACACGACGAACTTGGTGGTAAAGGTGTTGGAGCAGTTGGCATGTGTTTCAGCGGCGGTTTTGCGCTCGGCATGATGGTGGACGACATCATGGTCGCGCCAGTTCTTGCGCAGCCTTCGTTGCCATTTGCGATTGGTTCATCACGCGGCGCGGATTTGGGTTTATCTCCAGATGACGCTGTCGTTGTTGCGGAGCGTGCGCGACAGGGGTGTGAAGTACTTGGACTCAAGTTCACGCAAGACAAATTGGTGGGTGATCGCTTTGCATCTCTTCGAGAATTCCTGGGAGATGCTTTCATCTCAGTGGAGATTCCATCGCAGAATAAAAAAGACCACAGTGTGCTCACCGAACAGCGTGATGACGCAAGTGTCGACCGCGTACTCGCATTTTTCCAGCAAAAACTTCAATAATTAGAAGTCTGTGGGAAAACTCGGAATAGATTCCGGGTTACTTGGGACCACCGTCAATGTTCAACAGAGTGCCAGTTGTGTAGCTGCTGGCACTGCTCGCAAAGTACAACGCAGCGCCAACAATTTCGTGTGGTTCTCCGCCACGTTGCAGCATGTATGAGCCTTTTGCGAGCGCTGTGAATTGTTCCATGTCCCATGCTTTGGAAATATCGGTGAGGAATGGTCCGGGTACCAGACAGTTCACACGTACATGTGGTGCAAATGTATTGGCTAGTCCAACTGTCAAGTTGTTGACGCCTGCTTTTGCGGCACCATAGATCACTTCACTTTTGGTGGGACGCTGACTCGCAATAGATGACACGTTGATGATGGAACCGCCGTGAATCTTTCCTGATCCATCAGGAGTTGACATGTGTGTTCCGATTAATGCTGATAAACGAAATGGTCCCTTTAAGTTCACGCCAAGAACTTTGTCGTACAACTCTTCAGAAATTTCCACGACTGACGGATAGAGCGGTGACATGCCCGCGTTGTTCACCAATATGTCGATGCGACCAAATGCTTTGATTGACTCTTCCGCTAGTCGACCCGCGTCTTCCCATGATGCAGCGTGGTATGCGATTGCCATTGACTTTGTGCGGCGCTTGCGCACTTCTTCAGCAACCACTTCGCAGTTTTCTAACTTGCGACTCGCGATGATCACATTCGCGCCGTGCTCGGCGAACGCAAGGGCCATTTCCCGTCCGAGGCCGCGGCTACCGCCAGTCACGATCGCGGTCTTGCCGCTCAGGTCAAAGATGTCTTTACTGCTCATGATGCAACCTTTGCAGAAAACTCAGGGTGTCGAAATGTTGAAAGTGCTTCTTTCGCTTTCGCGGGAGTGGAACTAGCGATGATGATGTGGCGTGCAAGCAACCCTTTTGCTACTTTTGCGTTGTGTCCGCCCATGCGCCCACCGGACTTTGTCACGAGGTCAACGCGAATCGCCTGGGGTACTTGCGCCCAATCGATTGCGCCGCGATGTTCATTTGGTAACAAGTCGATGATCACGGCCTTCTTCGCGTATGCAAGTAACGATGCAGTTAATGGTTCACGCCACCAGTTGGCAAGTTGGCCCATGGGAGACAGGCGAGCGCCCATCTTCAGTCGATAATCGGGGATCGGGTCACTGGCCGTCACGAGTCCGTGTAATCCCGAGACGACAACAATTGATGACATCGCGCGCGTGCGTTGTGTCGCGGTCAGACTGCCAACATCCAAGTGGTCCCACACAACTCCGGTGTAACGCTGCCACGCAGGGAGAGTCGGTGCCCCCACCAACTGAGTGTTCGCATCTTGTGCGCGAGAGAGCAATGCGCCTTGCACGCCAAGCAGAGGCTTTCCTCCGCCTTTTGCGGCGAGAAGGGCCTTGGCCACCTCTTTTCGTGGAGTGTTCAGAGATTTTCCAAACGTGCCTGATTGGGTGGTCCACCGAGATTTTGCGACGCCACCTTGGGCTTTTCCCTCAGATGGAGGAAGCAAAATCACGACGTTCGGGCTGGGCATCGCACCAATGTATTACCGGAACGTATTTCGCAACGTTTTCAGAGTTACCAATTGGTAATACGATGGGGCAATGCGAGTACACGTCATCAAAGAGAAATGTCAGGGACATAACCGTTGCTATTCGTTGGCGCCCGAGTTGTTCGACGTCGACGACCTCGGCAATGCGTTCGAATTGAACGACGGAGTTGTCCCCGTTGGTCTTGAAGAAAAAGCGCGTCTTGCATTTAAGAACTGCCCCGAGTTCGCAATTGAAATAACGGAGGACTGATCATGGCTTCGATTTACGGTCCAGTGACCGACTGGCAAAACGATTTCGATCACACCGATCCGGAATACAACGAACGCATCCACGAAATTTGGGACGACCTGCTTAATGCAAAGAAATGTCCTGTTGCTCATACCGAGCGTTTCGGTGGTACTTGGTTGCCAATTACTCACGACTATGTACGTGAGATTGCATACGACCCCGATCACTTCACAAGTCGTTCTGTTGTTGTGTCAACGGTGAAGCCAGATGACCAACCGATTCCTCCAATGCCAGCACCGATTGGTGCTGCGCCTCCGATCACAAGTGATCCACCGTTTCACCAAGAAGCACGTCGCCTTCTTCTCCCAGCGTTCGCGCCGAAGATGATTGAACCGTGGGAAAAAGAAGTTGAGAAAATTTGTCACGACCTCATTGATGCAATGGGCGAGCGCGAATTCATCGACGCAGCTATTGATTACTCACAGCACATTCCCGTTCAAGTCATCGCGCGCATGCTCGGATTCCCTCTGGAAGATGCCGACAAATTCCGAGGCTTTGTGCACCTCGTGCTCGAAGCTGTCAATGAAGCGCCAGAAGCGCGTCAGGCTGCCTTTGAGGCGTTCAATGAATACCTCGACAAGCAGATTCAAGATCACAAAGACAATCCGCGCGATGACCTCACCACGTTCCTCATGAACGCTGAGATCATGGGGAACAAGTTGTCTGATGAGCACGTGCGTGGAACCATCGTGTTGATTCTTATTGCAGGTATCGACACCACGTGGTCCGGAATTGGTTCGTCGTTGTGGCACCTCGCTGGCCACCCAATTGATCGTGGTCGTCTTGTTGACAACCCGGATCTCATCCCCACAGCGACGGAAGAGTTCTTACGTGCATACGCACCAGTGACGATGGCACGCATGGTCACAGATGACTACGACTTCCATGGCTGTCCGATGAAAAAGGATGACTGGGTGTTGTTGCCATTCCCAGCTGCAAACCGTGATCCTGAAGCGTTTGGAGATGCCGACAAAGTGATCATCGATCGCGAAGAGAATCGTCACGCGGCGTTTGGTCTTGGTATTCACCGTTGTCTTGGTTCAAACCTTGCACGCTTAGAGATGAACGTCGCAACACGCGTGTTCCTCCAGCGTTTCCCCGACTTTGAGCTTGCTCAAGGCGAGCAAACAAAGTGGAGCGTTGGTCAGGTGCGCGGACCTCGCAAGTTGCCCGTGCGCGTACTTGCACGTCGCCCACGTCCATAACGTTGTCCGACAACACTCTTAATCCCGATCAATACGAAGCGGTCCACCATCTCGGTGGGCCGCTTCTTGTTGTTGCAGGAGCAGGTTCCGGGAAAACACGCGTTCTTACTCAACGCATCGCGTGGCTGATCTCATCGGGCGTACACCCGATGAAGATTTTGGCCATCACGTTCACGAACAAAGCGGCCGATGAAATGCGACATCGTGTGGCGGATCTCGTCGGCCCCGTTGCGCAACAGATGTGGGTGAGCACCTTTCACAAAGCTTGCGTTCGTATTTTGCGGTCACATGCCGATCGTCTGGGGTATCCAAAAACGTTCACCATTTACGACTCGCAAGACAGCAAGCGTCTTATTGGTTACGTCATTCGCGACATGGGTCTCGATCCGCGAAAGTTCCCTGCAAACGCGGCTCAAAGTCGCATCTCGTTGTGGAAGAACGAGTTGATGACATGGCAACGCGCCTCTGATTCTGCAGTGTCCGTTGTTGATCAAAAACATGCTGAGGTGTATCGCGAGTATCAAGAACGTTTGACCCGCGCCGGTGCAATGGATTTTGACGACTTACTCGTCAATGTTGTACGGCTTTTTGAAACATGTCCTGAGGTGTTGGAGATCTATCAACAAAGATTCGAACACGTTCTTATTGACGAGTATCAAGACACGAACTACGCACAAAACAAGATTGTGTTGATGCTTGCAGCTGTTCATCACAACGTGTGTGTGGTGGGTGACACCGACCAAAGCGTGTATCGCTTCCGTGGTGCCGACATGCGCAACATCAACGATTTTGAAAAGGCGTTTCCCGATGTCACGGTGGTTGTACTCGCGCAGAACTATCGCAGCACGCAAACGATTCTTTCCGCAGCCAACGCTGTGATCGCGCACAACCGTGATCGACGTCCAAAAGATTTGTGGACATCGCAAGACGGTGGCGATCGCATCGTTCGCTATTACGCAGAAGATGAATACGATGAGTCCACATTTGTCGCGTCCACTCTCAAAAGTTTGCATGAAACTGATGGTCGTCAGTGGCGTGAGATGGCGGTGTTCTATCGAGCTAATGCACAAAGCCGTGTGGTGGAAGACGCGTGTATGCGACACGGCATTCCCTACAAAGTCGTAGGCGGCACCAAATTTTATGATCGACGCGAAATTAAAGATGCGCTGGCGTATCTCAATTGTGCGGTGAACCCACATGATGAGGTGAGTATTAAGCGAGTGATCAACGTGCCAAAGCGTGGCATCGGTGACACGAGCCTTGGCAAGATCGACACTTACGCTGCAACTCACGGCATCAGTTTTTTCGATGCACTACAACACGCATCAGAAGCAGGTGTAAGCGGTGCAGCGACCAAAGGCATCGCGTCGTTTGTATCGCTAATTACAGAATTGAATGATTCCCTAAGCGACGGGCCGGCGGCGGTTTTGCAAGTCGCGTTGGAAAACAGTGGCTACATCGCTGCATTGGAAGAAGAAGACACCATCGAATCTGCAGGGCGTCTTGAAAACATCTCCGAACTTGTTGGCGCCGCTGAAGAGTTCACAGTTGTTGATGAATTCTTAGAGCAAGTGGCACTTGTGGCCGATACCGATGATCTCGACGGAGACAATCGTGTGGTACTGATGACGCTTCACGCTGCAAAAGGTCTTGAGTTTCCCGTGGTGTTCTTGGTCGGCTGCGAAGAAGGTGTATTCCCACACAATCGAGCACTGCTTGACCCACACGAGTTGGAAGAAGAACGACGCCTTGCGTACGTCGGCATCACCCGCGCGCGTGAGCAACTGTTTGTGTCTCATGCGTGGCAACGCATGTTGTTTGGACAAACCCAATACAACCCTCCATCACGCTTTTTGTCAGAAGTTCCCGCCGAACTGTTTGATCGCCAAGGCCATGTTGATGCCGGTTACGACAGCGAACGTAGCTTTAGCCGTTCATCATCGTCATGGCAAGACGATGAAGTGCCGGCATTTCGAGAACGTCGTGATCGGTACGTGTCGCGTGCGATGGATGCCGCGGCAAAAGTACGCCCCCAGCGAGAGCGTCATTCCGCAGATGAATTTGCACATTTGCGAGTAGGCGACGACGTCGAACATTCGATTTTTGGTGAGGGCGTCATCTTGGAGCTGCGGGGTAGTGGCGACAAGGCGGAGGCCACTGTGCGTTTCAAAGACAGTGGCACCAAACACTTGGCGCTGGCGTGGGCGCCACTCAAGAAACTCAATACGTAACGGAGAACTGTTTCTCCGAGGCATGAGTGGCACGGCGATTACACCGCACGGCAACTCCGTCAGCCCGTGTGTGAAGTAGTAGACATATACGTATGAAGGCAGCAATTCTCATCGAGAGCCTGACAGGCAACACTTGGAAAGCCGGCGAAAAGATCGCGGCGCTATTGCAAGAAGAGAACTGGTCAATCAGTGGTTTCTCATCAGTGAAGCAACCCGATTTTGCGGGCATTCAAGAAGCCGATGTTGTTGTTGTAGGTACGTGGGTACACGGACTGTTTGTTGTCGGACAAGCACCGTGGGCTGTTGATCGGTTGCGTGCACTTCCCGCAATGGCAGGCAAGCAAGCTGCGGTGTTTTGTACGTTCGCCTTGAACCCCGGAAAATCACTTGACGTAATGACAAATGCCATCTCATCACGAGGCGCGGATGTCATCGGTGGTCTTGCGTTACATCGAGCAAAACTCGACGATCACACTTTGCAGTTTGCAACCCGTCTCGTTGACAACATTCCGTCTCGCTAAAAACGCGAACTAATTGTTTGATTCGGTTGAACTTCCGCGAAGGTCGATAAACAACGTCGCCCGATTTTCCACGACTGGGCGAATGTCCTCTGGTAATGCGAGGTCTTCGACTGAAAGGGTGCGCGAATCGCAATCGGTGAATGTACGGGTTCCTTCCACCTGTGTCACTAGACACGTCGCATCACGATCGGCGGGATATCCCATGTACACCTGCCACCCCCTGGCCGGGTCATTACCGCTGTGATCAAGAATGATCGAGCGAGTGCCCTCTGGGCTCTTTAGGTCGGGGAAGAACAGCGGTCCACCCTCATCAACCTGCGTGGCCAATGATTTCACCGGACCCACCTCAAAAATGCTGGTTCCCACACGGACGGTGTCGCTGGGGTTGCGAGAGATAAAGGCGGCAGCTCCCCATGTTGCAAGAAACATGAGACCAAAGCCGATGATGCCCGCCACAACGGGTACGACGGCGCGGGCGAATGTCGACTGGGGGCGGGGCAGTGGCACCCACACAGTGTGGCGGGTTAGGGCAGAAATGCCATGACGGCGTAGGGTTTTCTTTCTGTGAAGCGCACCTACCGAGTTGTTGTAGCCAAGCCAGGCCTAGACGGTCATGATCGTGGCGCGAAGACCATCACCCGTGCTCTACGTGACCATGGCTTTGAAGTGATCTATACCGGCTTGCATCAAACGCCTGAGCAAATTGGCGAGACCGCGTTACAAGAAGATGCTGATGCTGTCGGATTGTCGTTGTTGTCCGGAGCACACAACACATTGTTTCCTCGCGTTATGGAAGAACTTCGTTCGCGAGACCTCGGTGATGTTCTTGTTTTTGGTGGTGGTGTGATTCCAGATGCTGATGCGCGCGTGTTGCGCGAACAAGGTGTGGGCAACATTTTTGGACCAGGGTCGTCGCTGAAAAGCATCTGTCAGTGGTTAGAAGAAGAACTCGACAACAGGGAGTAATGAATGGACCTTTTTGAGTACCAAGGAAAGCAATACTTTGCACGCTTCGACATCCCGGTGTCTGCTGGTGGTGTCGCTGTCACTGTTGATGAAGCAGTAAAGGTTGCAGAAAAAGCTGGCTACCCCGTTGTGGTGAAGGCTCAGGTGCAAGTCGGTGGTCGTGGCAAGGCTGGTGGTATCAAGTTGGCAAATAATGCCGACGAAGTACGCACACACGCCGGCAACATCCTCGGCATGGACATCAAGGGTCATCTCGTAAAGCGCATTTGGGTAGAGAACGCCTCGGACATCAAAGAGGAGTACTACGCATCATTCACTCTTGATCGCGCCGCAAAGAAGCACTTGTTGATGTTGTCTGCCCAAGGTGGTGTCGACATCGAAGAAGTTGCGGCAAAAGATCCCGATGCAATTGTGAAGTTGCATGTCAACCCAGTTGATGGTTTGTCAGCTGACGTTGCGAAAAAAGCTGCAGTGGATGCAAAGATTCCTGCTGGTGCTCTAGATGGTGTTGCAGACATCCTCGTGAAGTTGTATCGCTGTTTCACTGAAGGTGACTGCGACTTGGCGGAAATCAATCCACTGATCTGGAAGCCAACTGGGGAAGTGCACGCACTTGACGCAAAGGTCAGTCTTGATAGCAACGCTGATTACCGTCACCCCGAGTGGGAAGAGTTCGCGGCAACGGTCGAACTGGATGCCCGCGAGAAGTTGGCACGTGACAAGGGATTGCAATACATCGGTCTTGACGGAACTGTCGGGATTATCGCTAACGGAGCTGGTCTTGCAATGAGCACACTCGACGTGGTTAACCAAGTGGGTGGCACAGCTGCAAACTTCCTTGACATTGGTGGCGGTGCAAATGCCGACCTTATGGCGAGCGCACTCGAGGTGATCAACTCTGACCAAAATGTGAAGAGCATCTTCATCAACATTTTCGGTGGCATCACTCGTGGTGAAGAAGTGGCCAAGGGTGTTGTGGAGGCACTTGGTCGTGTTGACTTGCGCGCCCCAATCGTGATTCGCCTTGACGGAACAAACGCAGAAGAAGGTCGTGCAATCCTCGCGAACGCAGGCATCCCTGAATCAAAACTCATTAGCAAACCAACAATGCTCGAAGCTGCACAAGCAGTTGTTGCTCTTTCGAAGAAGTAGGACTCGTCATGGCAATTTTTGTAAACGAAAACACCAAAGTGATCGTGCAGGGTCTTACTGGCGGTCAAGGCAAGTATCACGGTCTACGTAACAAGGCATACGGAACACAAGTTGTTGGCGGTGTGACACCTGGTAAGGGCGGCACCGACGTTGAAGGCATTCCTGTGTTCAACTCTGTTGCCGAAGCAGTCGCTGCTACTGGAGCAACCGCATCTTTTGTTGCTGTTCCACCAAAAGCCGCATCGGCTGCAATTCTCGAAGCAGCAGCCGCTGGCATCGAGTTCGTCGTGTGCATCACTGAGGGAATTCCAGCTCAGGACGAAGCACGTACGTACAACACGCTTGTGCGTGATTTTCCAAAGACTCGTTTGCTCGGTCCAAACTGCCCAGGCATCATCAGTCCAGGAAAGTGCAACATCGGTATTACAGCTGGTGAAATCGCTCAGACTCCGTCAGCCAAAGGTCCAAACGTCGGCATCGTGTCGCGTTCAGGAACGTTGACCTATCAAGCGTTGTATGAATTGAAGCAATTAGGTATTGGCGTATCAACATGTGTTGGTATTGGTGGCGACCCAGTTCCAGGAACATCATTTATTGATTGTCTTGCAGAGTTCCAAAAAGACCCTGAGACACACGCCATCATCATGATCGGTGAGATTGGTGGATCGGCTGAAGAAGAAGCAGCCGACTTCATCAAAGCAAATGTGACAAAGCCAATGTCTGCTTACATCGCGGGTGTAACAGCTCCTGCGGGTAAGAAGATGGGACATGCTGGCGCAATCGTGTCTGGTGGCAAAGGAACAGCGCAAGGCAAGATGGACGCATTGCGTGCAGCTGGAGTGAAAGTGGGACAAAACCCCACCGAAGCCGGCGCACTTATGGCTGAGATCATCAAGGGACTGAGCTGAGTGCCACGCGCACTCCTGTCGGTTTTTGACAAGACGGGCATCGTCGACTTTGCGTCGGCGTTGCGCGATCTCGGCTGGGACATCGTCTCTAGCGGAGGCACAGCGAAGCATTTGTCAGATGCCGGCATAACGGTTACTGATGTTGCTGACATCACCGGTTTGCCGCCGATTCTTGATCATCGCGTTGTCACATTGCATCCACGTATTCACGGCGGACTACTTGCAGATCTCGATAAGCCACAACACGTAGCAGAAATGAAAGAACACGGCATTGAGCCGTTTGCTCTTGTTGTTGTCAATCTGTATCCATTCTCTTCAAACCCCAGTGTTGACCTCATCGATATTGGTGGTCCCGCGATGGTGCGTGCATCAGCCAAGAACTATGCACATGTCGGTGTCATTGTTGACACTGCTGACTACGACATCGTTCTCGACATGATCCGTAATGGTGATTTCAACATCGAAGCACGTAAGCAATTGGCACACAAAGCGTTTCGCATCACGAGTGCATACGACGCAGCGGTTGCATCGTGGCTTGGCGACGACATACGGGGAAGCGTGGAAGCAATTGTTCCGCCGTTTCTCACGATCGTTGCTGAGCGTGGGGAAGTGCTGCGTTACGGCGAAAACCCTCATCAAATCGGTGCACGGTACCGCTTGCCAGGCGCACAAAGTTGGTGGGATTCGGCGTTGCAGTTAAACGGGAAAGAGATGTCGTATCTCAACGTGTATGACACTGAGGCTGCGTGGCAATTGGTGAGCAAGTTTGATCGACCAGCTGCTGTGATCGTGAAACATGCAAACGCATGCGGCGTGGCACTTGCCTCCACGATCTTCGACGCGTACACGGCTGCAAATGCGGCAGATCCGGTCAGTGCGTTTGGTGGCATCATTGCGGTGAATGGCACCATTGATGAAAGCACTGCACAGGCAATATCAGAAGTGTTCACCGAAGTTGTCGTCGCACCGTCTTACACCGCAGAAGCGCTTGAGATTTTGTGCGCAAAGCCATCATTGCGAGTGTTTGAGGCGAGTGCACCGTACAACAGCATGGGTATCAATGTGCGCAGTATTGATGGCGGATTACTGGTGCAGTCAATTGATGAAGTTGATGAACCACTTGATGATTTTGAGGTTGTTACTTCGCGAGTGCCGACCGATGCTGAATGGACGTCGATGCTTCTTGCATGGCAGGTTGTTGCTGCAACGTGGAGTAACGCAATTTGTTTGGTGAACGGAGAAGTTGCGGTTGGTATTGGTGGCGGACAACCAAATCGAGTAGACGCTGCACGCATCGCAATCAACAGAGCGGGAGAAAAAACACGGGGAGCCGTCGCGGCAAGTGACGCCTTCTTCCCATTTCGTGACACAGTTGATGAACTTGCTCGTGCAGGGGTGACAGCAATTATTCAGCCCGGTGGAAGCGTGCGTGATCAAGAATCAATTGATGCCGCTAACGAGCATGGAATTGCGATGGTGTGTACAGGCACACGCCATTTCCGCCACTAACGACCTGTTGGCGTTTGACCTTTGTCGTAGAATGACGCGAATGGCACGGATCAGCGACCTCTTGGCGGCGGGCCGCACGTACTCATTTGAGTTCTCGCCTCCAAAGACTCCGGCAGCGCAGTTGACGCTGGGTCGCACCATCGCCGAACTCGAACCGCTTCATCCATCGTTTGTCTCGGTTACCTATGGCGCTGGCGGTTCCACACGGGAACACACACGTGATGTGGTGTTGTGGATGATGCGAGAAACTTCAATCCCGCCCGTTGCACACCTCACTTGTGTGGGTCATACCCGTGATGAGATCGCAGACATCGTGTCCACCTATGTCGAGAGCGGACTTGAAAACGTGCTGGCGCTGGCCGGTGACCCGCCGGTTGATCCCGCCAATGCACGCCCGAGTGATTACACCTACGCGTTAGATCTCGTTGAGCATCTCCGCGAAATCGCAAATTTGTGTATTGGAGTTGCCGCTCATCCAGAAGGTCACCCACGTTCACCAGATCTGGCGTCTGATCGTCGTCATCTTGCAGACAAACTCCGTGTTACTGACTATGCAACAACACAGTTCTTCTTCGAAGTTGAGCACTACTTGTCATTGGTAAATGATCTTGTAGACCTTGGAGTGAATAAACCGATCATTCCTGGCATTATGCCCGTCACCAACTTGGCGCAAGTAGAGCGCATGGCACAGTTGTCTGGTGCAGCGTTTCCACAATGGTTGCGCGACAAGCTCGAGTCGGCAGCAACACCGGAAGACGTGCGTCGTATTGGTGTGGAAACATCAACTGCGTTGTGTGCGCAACTCCTTGATGCCGGTGCTCCTGGCCTTCACTTCTACACACTGAATCGTTCCACCGCTACTCGCGAGATCTACGAACAGTTGGGACTGCCAGTCGCATAGCGACCACTTCCTCTTTATCTATATGACAATGACACAACACACACAAGGGACTCCGTCTGGCGGTATGCGCCGTGGCCCGATCGTGCCGTACATGCCTGGGCTCGATGGTTTGCGTGCACTCGCTGTTATCGCAGTGATCGTGTACCACGCTGATTCGCGGTGGCTGTCGGGTGGTTTTCTTGGCGTCGAAGTGTTTTTTGTTATTTCCGGTTATCTCATCACGTTGCTGTTGCTTGCTGAACGTGAACGTACTGGCACTGTCTCATTAACTGATTTCTGGAAACGTCGAGCACGAAGACTGTTGCCAGCGTTGTGGACGTTGCTTGTAGGCATTGTCGTCTACGCGGCGTTTTTTGATGATGAAAAACTTGGCAAATTGCGCGGTGATGTCATCGGCGGATTTTTATATGTCGCCAACTGGTTCCAGGTATGGACTGGCTCTTCGTATACAGACGACTTTGCTTTCGCCCCGTTACGACATTTATGGTCGCTCGCAGTAGAAGAACAGTTCTACATTGTGTGGCCACTTGTCATGTGGGTGTTGTTGCGCAAAATGCGCACGAACTGGTTGCCACTGCTTGGTTTGTTCTTTTTGATATCTGCTGCTGCGATTGTGGTGTTCTCAGCAATCTTTTATGAACCAGGGGTCATCGGCACGATTGACAAGACGCCAGATCAGTACTTCCAGCTGTTTGGTCGCGATATCTTGCGCACTGATTTTCTGTATCTAGGAACGTTGAGTCGTGCCAGTGGTCTGTTTCTCGGTGCTGCGTTAGCGACAATGTGGCGACCATGGTCGCTTGTTCGTGGCCGCGTTGGAAACACTGGCTATGCATTTGACGTTGCCGGCGCTTTGGCCATCGGCGCTCTCGCATTCATGTGCTGGCGCTTTAAGGACGTTGTGAGCGATGTTGAGGGTGGCCCATTGGGCTATGACCTTTTGTATCAAGGCGGCTTAGCCTTGGTCGGACTTGCCACAATCGTTGTGATTGCATCAGTGACTCGCCCTCGCTCGGTACTTGGTCGCTACGTCATTGGTAATCCGGTATTTGTGTGGATCGGATTGCGTTCGTACGGCTTGTACTTATATCACTGGCCGATTTTCCAGATTTATCGTGAGTACGCAGGTGTGCCACTGAAGCCACACGAATTCTTTTTGTTGATGGCGGTCACCTTGGTTGTTACCGAGCTCTCGTATCAATTCATTGAGACGCCTCTACGTCGTGGAGGTCTCGGCAAGTTAATGGCAATGTGGCGTGCGCCTGTGTCGCTTGAGCGACGCGCAATGCGCCGTCGTATTGCAACTGGTGTAGCAATTACAGCGATCTTGCCGATCTTCGCTGTGGTGTCAATGTCCACTGCAAAGGTGATTCAAGACGACATCACACAAAGTTTGGATGACAACGAAGACGCAGTTGTTGATCTCGTCCCAGATTCAACTGTTGCACCGCCACCTACCTCAACGCCGCCTTCTTCGGTACCAGAAACCACAACAACAGTGCCGGTGAATCAAATTGAAATGTTGGCGCTTGGCGACTCAGTCATGCTTGGTGCCGCCGAGACATTGACAAGTCAAGGGCTCACTGTTGATGCTCAAAAGAGTCGTCAATACATCGATGCTGTTCCGATTTTGAATTATCTGAAATCTGTAAACGAACTCGGCGAAGATGTGGTGTTGCATCTCGGAACCAACGGTCCGGTGAGTGCTGAGACACTTGATTCGATCATGGTCCCACTCGTTGATGTCGACCGAGTCATTGTTCTTACGAATCATGTTCCAAATAGGGGATGGGAAATCGATAACAACAAACTCATCCGCGCACTGCCCGAACGGTACGCAAACGTCGTCATTGTTGATTGGAAGCGGATCGGCAAAGAGCACCCAGAATATTTCGCTGGCGATAAAACACACTTGAATAAACCTGGGGTGACGGCCTATGTCACAGAGATCATGACCGCCCTTGGGCGCACGTACACCCCACCAGCACCACAGCAGTAGTAAGGCCACGGTCGCGCCTCAGGCGCGCTGAGAGAGTCTCTGGAGAGCGGTGGTAAGTATGCGCTCCGTTTATGCCCTGAGACCCTTATACGCCTAGGGTTACATGCCATGACAACTCCCGTTCGTGTTGCCGTCACCGGTGCTGCCGGTCAGATTGGTTACAGCCTCTTGTTCCGTATTGCTTCTGGAGCCGTGTTCGGCCCCACCACTCCAGTGATCTTGCAGTTGCTGGAAATCACCCCCGCACTTGGTGCGCTGGAGGGTGTTGCAATGGAACTTGATGACTGCGCATTCCCGCTTCTTCAGGGAATCGTGCGCACCGACAGTGCAGAGACAGCGTTTGGTGACGCTGATGCAGCGTTTCTCGTTGGTGCAATGCCACGTAAGGAAGGCATGGAGCGCGGGGATTTGTTGTCCGCAAACGGTGGCATCTTCAAGCCACAAGGTGAGGCGCTTGCAAAAGCCGCGAAAAAGAACGTGAAAGTGTTGGTCGTTGGCAATCCGGCAAACACCAACGCGCTCATTGCGATGAACAATGCAAAAGGTTTAGACCCACGCTGTTTCACAGCAATGACTCGCCTTGATCACAACCGCGCCATTTCACAGTTAGCAGCGAAGGTGTCAAAGCCAGTCTCGTCAATCACCAAGATGACAATCTGGGGTAACCACTCAAGCACGCAGTATCCCGATCTTTTCCATTGTGAAATCGACGGCAAAAATGCGGCACAAACAGTGAACGACCAGAACTGGCTCGAGAATGAGTTCATTCCGACAGTCGCCAAGCGTGGTGCTGCAATCATCAAGGCACGTGGTTTGTCGTCTGCTGCGTCAGCTGCAAACGCCGCAATTGACCACATGCGCAACTGGGCACTTGGTACACCAGATGGTGATTGGGTCTCTATGGCAATTCCTTCAGACGGTAGCTATGGCGTACCTGAAGGATTGATCTCATCGTTCCCATGTGTGTGTAAGAACGGCGATTACCAAATCGTGCAAGGCCTCGACATCAATGACTTCAGCCGCACAAAGATCGACGCGTCAGTTGCAGAACTCGCAGAAGAGCGCGACGAAGTAAAGAAACTCGGCCTGATCTAGTCGGTTAATTATCGAGTGATTTCACGCGTACACGGTGTGCGCGCGGATATCTTCAAACACCGCGTCTAATGCGGCAAACACTGGTTCGCTTGCAATCAGTTTTTGCACGTCACCAGTAATGCGCACTTCGCCTTTGATGAACACGTCTTGGGCATTTGTTTGTCCGGTAGCGACTGCGACTGCAGTGTCCCATGATTGTTCCATGCGAACGTCTTCGTCATTGGCGGCTCCAGCACCAAAACTTGCGGCACCATTTCCAACGGACAGGTGATAAGTGATGGTTCCTTCAGGACCCTCAGTGACAACTTGCGTGACATTGATTGAGTGATCTTGTGCGATCTTTGCCAGCTCGGTGTTTGTGGCCACTTTGTCGCGCAAAGCTTCGATCCACTCAAGACTCAGATATCGCATGTGTCCAGTCTGCCGTTCGTGAAGGCTCATCACCACGTTGTGATGACACTACCGAGTTCGCCAAGATCACCCTGTGCGATGAAGTGATCTTCGGTGGGGAAATCAACCGTTCGTGGACCCGCGACTGGCAAGTCAACGATGATCGGCAAAGTTCCTTGTTCATTGTTTCCTTCAAACCGAAGGAGACGACCTGAGTCAATTGCCACCCAATAGAGACTGCGTTTCCCGTACCGCAACACCATGACATCCGTGCCCGCCAACGTGTCATTGCGTACAAACTCGGTAGACGGATTTTGCAGAATGAGCTGAGCGTTTTCTGGTTGCTGTATGGCAAGTCCAGTGACGACTGCGAGCATTTGATCGAGACGTAGGTTCATGTTGGGGGCTCGCACCAGAAACGGCTCGGGACTAGATCCTTGCCCCATGAGGATTTGATCAAGTGCGGGTCGGCGTTCTGCAGCAAACGATGTTTGCCAGTAGACCTCACTGAGTTGTGCGTCTGGCAGAGACGCTTTTACGAACGCCTGACCAATGTGATTTCTCCAGTCAATGATTCCTTGTAATTGCACCTGTGGTCCACCTGGTTCGGTGAGTGAAGTGACAACAAAATCAGCGCCACCTAATTCGTAGTTGTTGTAGAGAACCTGAGCGAGCACTCCTGCTTCGTCCACTGTGAGTGGTCTGTTCTCCTGAGATGCGTCTGAGGAATTATCACCGCAAGAAACGAGGACCGTAGACGTCACAGATAACACAATGAGTGCGATGACAGCTGTGACGTTTCGGCCATTACGAAACATTGGGAACACGTATTGATGCGAGCGTCGGGTATGTGGGCTCAGTCGTCATTGGCGACGCTAGTGCGGTTCGGGGAAACGCCATGTTGGGTTGTGGGCCTGGTTTGACCACGCCTTTGTAATTCGGCCCATCGGGGGCTGGTGGCAGCGCGATCTGAATGGCACCAGCGAGTGATGCTGTGCCTGAACATGTCATCACTGTGTCAATGTCTGAAGGGATAGAAGTGGAATAGGTGTTTTTTTCGAAGCAATTTTGATACGCGTTCGGTGTGTCGGTTTGATATGCAAGATCTATTGCGTTATCACTCAGTGTGTTCTCGCTGATTGTGTTGCCAATTGGTAGGTATTTGTTCATCGGCAACAAAATGATCCCCGCACCAACGTGGCCACGAACCAGATTTTTCGCAACAATGTTTTTGGTGCCACCACCGATAGCAATACCCGAGCCAAAGAATCCTTCAGGGATCTCAGGCGCGTTTGGATTGTCGTTGTTGTCGACCACGTTTCCCGCAACAATCGTGTCTTCTTGCGGTGCTAAAAATTCGGCATCTTGTGAGTTGGGAGCGATGCCCAATCGATTGTTGCGATAGATCGAATTGACAACCCAGACATTGCCCGAGGCATTCGTACCGTAATAACCAATCGCGTTGTTCTCCGCAATGAGATCAGTGAGTACAACGTTGCATGGTCTGCATTGGCCGACATAAAAACCAGAGTCGGGGTGTCCTGATGCATATGAGTGTTCAATGATTCCATTGCGTGCTGCGATTGCGTACACGCCGTACAAGCCGTTGTTATAGGTGGTTACATACGACACTCTGTAGCCATCAACAACACGGTCGTCTTCACCGGCTTTGTCGTATGCGTTGGCCACGATGCCCGTGAACAACACAGCGTTTTGTTGGAACGAGTGAACGGTGAGGTTCTCGATCACCACACCGTTGCTGGTGACAGTGAAGCCGTTTGCAAACTTGTGTTGGCCATCAACAACGACCTCATTGCGATCAACACCGCGAATCACGATGTTGTCTGTCTTGACTGATACTGCCTCGGAATACGTTCCTGGTTCAATCAGAATGAGGTCACCTTCTTTTGAGTTGTCCACTGCTTCTTGAATGGTTGATGCGTCGGTGGGAACGACAATCGTGCGCGGAGTATCGTTTGATGGATCAGAACTGCATGCGACAAGACCAATAACGACACAGCACGCACCGCTAATCAATAGAAACTTACGAGCAAACATGTGCGTGTAAGTGTTGCAAAGGTAAAAATTTTACGCTCCGCAATTTGTCCCCCGCTCGAGTTACACCTGGTCTCATATATGACAAAAGCCCCAGGGTTTCCCCTGGGGCTTTTGTGACGTTATGTATTGATCACACAAATGCGCTGGCAAATACCAGAGCAACGATGGTCATCACTTTGATGAGGATGTTCATCGCTGGACCTGAGGTGTCCTTGAATGGGTCACCAACGGTGTCGCCAACAACTGCAGCCTTGTGTGGGTCTGAACCCTTGCCGCCGTGGTGACCAGCTTCGATGTACTTCTTTGCATTGTCCCAAGCACCGCCAGCGTTCGCCATGAAGATCGCGATCGCAAATCCGGTGACGAGAGCACCTGCAAGAAGACCACCAAGTGCGTCAGCACTGATGAAGCCCGTTACTAACGGAACCACCACAGCAAGCGCGCCGGGGATGATCATTTCGCGAAGTGATGCTTCGGTCGAGATAGCAACACAGCGAGCTGAGTCCGGCACAACGCCTTCTTTGCCTTCACGCAAGCCTGGGATTTCGCGGAACTGGCGACGTACTTCTTCGATCATCTTGTTTGCCGCACGACCAACAGCGTCGATTGTGAGAGCAGCAAAGAGGAACGGAAGACCAGCACCGATGAAGAGTCCGATGAACACTTCAATTTCGCCGATGTTCAAGTTGAGAGAAGACGTTGGATCTGCTTGGTTGATTGCGTACTGGTAGCTCTTGAAGAGCGCCAAAGCGGTGAGAGCGGCTGAACCCACAGCAAAACCTTTTGCAATCGCGGCAGTGGTGTTACCCAATGAGTCGAGTGCGTCCGTGACTTTGCGAACGCTCGGGTCAAGGTGAGCCATTTCGGCAATACCACCGGCGTTGTCTGAAATCGGACCGTATGCGTCCACCGATACAACAGCACCGGTTGTCGCGAGCATGCCGATAGCAGCAACGGCAATTCCGTAGATGCCGCCAGGAACACCGAGGTATGTCTCACCAAGTGTTTGTTCTGCACCCCAGTAGGCAAGTCCAACACCAACAAGAATTAAGACAACAGATGCAGCAACCGAGATCATGCCAGCAGAAATACCGGAGAGAACAGTTGTTGCTGGACCAGTTTCTGATTGCTTCGCAATCTTCTTCACTGTGCCGAAATGGTCAGATGTGTAGAACTCTGCAGTCTTACCAAGTGCCCATCCAACGACAAGACCACCGACTACTGCAACTGCCATACCCCATTGGTCGTCATCAAACATCATGTACGAGAAAATGACTGTGCCAATTGCAGTAAGTCCCATTGCAACGTTGGTGCCCATGTGTAGCGCACGTGACAGCGCGTGTGAATCGGTGGAACTACCACCGCGCACAAAGAACGAACCGATGATTGACGCGACCATTCCGACAAATGCGATTGCGAACGGGAACATCAACAACTCAAGGATGTTGGCGTCACCAGCTTGCGTTGCATCGATGCCGGCTTCAGATGCGCCAGCAGCAACAGCTGCGAATGCAACGAGCGAGATCGGCGCGATGATCGAACCGGAGTATGACTCAAAGAGGTCAGCGCCCATGCCAGCAACGTCGCCTACGTTGTCGCCTACGTTGTCTGCGATTGTTGCGGGGTTACGCGGGTCATCTTCTGGAATGCCTGCTTCAACTTTTCCAACGAGGTCTGCGCCCACGTCTGCGGCCTTGGTGTAAATACCACCGCCAACGCGCGAGAAGAGCGCGATTGAAGATGCACCGAGACCAAACGCGGTGAAGATCTCAAATGCGTCGTCTACTTCTGCCCATGTAACGAACACGAGGTACACGGCGGCGAGACCAAGAAGTGACAGACCAGCAACCGTGAAACCCATCACAGCGCCACCGCGGAACGCGATGGGGAGAGCCTTGCCTGGACCCTCTTTTGCAGCTTCGGCCGTACGAGCATTCGCCATGGTCGCGACCGTCATTCCGACGTAGCCAGCGCCAGCCGACAACACCGCACCCAAGATGTAGGTGAGCGCTGCAAGCGGTGCAATGACGATGCCGAGAACAACCGCGAGAACCACCACGAAGACGGACACCCAGGTGTATTCCTTTTTCAAAAAGGCTTTTGCACCTTTTTGAATTTCGGTCATTAAAAAGACCATTCGCTCATTTCCTGGGGAGGCTTTCGCCACCGATCGGAAAAAGTAGACCGCAAGCAACAGCCCCAAAATGGCTGAGGCTCCGGCGAGGTAGGTAAAAGATTCCATCGAATCATCCGTCCTGTCTGTAAGACCCGGTTGTTGAACCTCTTTAAGAGTAGTGAACTACGGCACGCTAAAGCGAGACCGTCATGTCTCTATCCTCGGGAATGCACAGATAGTCAAAATAACTGCCAGTTCTTCAAGTTCTTCTCATGGGCTCAGTCAAATTCCCTTGTAGACGGTCTCTGGGACTACGGTTTTTGACCGTTGTGACA
>Ga0315900_10003217_pt1 | contig 24091 bp, 23 predicted proteins | sample LakEriMetagenome_FD_203521 | JGI IMG/M metagenome (GOLD analysis project Ga0315900, IMG submission 203521) | Freshwater fungal communities from buoy surface, Lake Erie, Ohio, United States - Buoy 12 MA114 | ecosystem: Environmental > Aquatic > Freshwater > Lake > Lake biofilm | place: USA: Lake... | reverse complement strand
TATTATTCCCAGTACGGGTCAATGACGCATGACCCAATATAACGTAAGTTATGTGAAATCGATTGACCTATATAACTATAGGTTTAATTGGAAAATGGACGTAATCTATATAATCCATTTTTAGCGTCTGCACTTGTCAATTTAATGAAATCAGATGGAACGATAAATATAAGTTCGCCTCCGTCATCAAGATAGGAATAACATTGTTCGATGAACTTGATATACAGATTTCGTCCATTTCGTTGCTTGACATAGGGCGGATTGCCGATGATTGTTTTATACTTTTGTGTAATTAGTTGCGTTGTAAAATTGCCGTAGTTCATGTTTTGATACTCGTTAAACGTGATAATCGGACGGATAGTCGCATCGAGTTCATAACATGTCATCGGATAATTATCATCGAATTCTTTGAACTTTTTGAGTAAGTGACCCGCACCAAATGATGGTTCAAGTAAGTGCGAACGTTTATTTTTTACTTTATCGAATACATATTGTTGTAATTCATCTGAAATAGTAAAGTATTGACCAAGGGTTTTCTTATCGGACATTTGTGTAGATGTAATGATGCAATAGTTATTATTATATTAGTTATAGTCATTTTCATATCAAAATTTGTCCGTTAAAGATACAATCAATCGTAGATTAAAGTCAAATACAATCTTGATACATTATAAATATTGAATGACATCACACATGTCACATTTCGTTAGTTCTGTTACCTCCGTCTCAAACACTGTTGCGAGTACCGTCGCAAACTCCGTCACGTCGCTCTTGAAAAAGAATGACTTTGCATCACTCGATGTTCTTTCACAGGAAAAGGAAATCCTCCGAATCGGTAATGTATTGAACTCCCTCTGGATTCACCGCTCCGAATTATCGATTCCTCACTTGGTCACCGTCGGTTCTCAATCCAGTGGTAAGAGTACCCTTCTCAACGCAATTCTCGGTATGGACATCCTTCCAATCGGGACCAATATGGTGACCCGTTGTCCACTCCGCCTCGAAATGATACAGACATCTGCAGATACAAAGGAAGCAAAGGCCGTCTTCGGTTCTTATGAATCGACGAGCGGTCAATGGACTTCTATCAAGGAAATTGCATTGCAGTTCCCGAATCCGAGTAATGACCAACGCAATGAAATCGCATCGACTATCAATGGGATTACATGCCAACGTGCCGGTAGTAATATGAATATATCAACTGAACCCATCGACCTACGTATCTATGGACCGAATGTTCCCAATTTAAGTGTCATCGATTTACCAGGTATCGTATCCGTCGCGTGTGAAGACCGCGGACAGTCCAAAGACATAAAGGAACAGATTCGTTCGATGATTAGCACCTATATATCACCTGCATCTGCTTTAATACTCGCAGTCATTCCCGCACGTACCGATATTGAAGTCGATATTGCGATGGAACTCATTAAACAGCACGACCCCGACGGAGAACGCACACTCGGTATTCTCACTAAAGTCGATTTGATGAACGAAGGAACCGATGTGTCGCACTTATTAGAAAATCGCGGAATCTCACGAAGTCTCCAATTGCAATACGGATATTTCGCAATCAAGAACCGCAATAAAATCGAATCGGAAACCAAGAGTATCCAAGAAGGGTATCAGATTGAAAGCGATTACTTCGCGAAACACCCTGTCTATTCCCAGTCGAAATACCGCGATAGTGTCGGAACCGTCGCACTCTGTCGCCAATTGAGTCAGATATTGGTGAAATCACTCAAGCGTTCATTCCCGAACCTCTTGGAAAAGATACACCAACAAGTCGCCGATACGACCAAGCAACTACAGGCACTCGGAACTGTCATTCCGGCAGATGATACCCAGCGTCTATCGTATATCCACAATACGATTGCCGAACTCACCCGTCAATTCATCTCTATATTGGAAGGACGCGGTAACCGTATCGATACAGGTCGTCGTATTAAACAGATATTCATCAAGTATCGGAGTGACCTCGGTCAGACACAACCGTTCGCGAAAGATAATTGCCCCGATGATTATCTACAGACGCTCATTGCGAACAGTGATGGTAACCATATGCCATTTAGTGTTTCACCAATTGAAATTATCGAGCAATTAGTATCCGATAAGAACCGTCGTCCATTCCAGTCCATCTATGAAATACAACAGGTACATATGAAATCCGTATTAGATGAACTCAATGACCTATTTCAAAAGTTGGTCCAGGACAAGATGGCATCACAGTATCCGAATTTTTCAAAGTTGTTACAGACGACCGCGATGAATGATGTATTCCTTCCGAATTACCAAAAGACGAATGCGATACTCGAAGATGAAATACGTAGTCAAGAAGGGTATGTATGGACCGACGACCCATTGTTCTACAAATTGTTGAAAGAACAGGCACAGGATATCCGCAGTCTCGCACAGGCATATTATCGTTATATCATCGGTATTATTTCCGATACCGTTCCAAAGCGAATTATGCATCATTTCGTCCATTTGTCCGAACGCGGATTGAGTCCTGCATTGTATGAAAAAGTGAAATCGGTTCAATTGGGAACACTCTTACAGGAAAATGAAGAAGTCCAACATCAACGTGTGGAGTTGGAAAAGAAATTAACTGCGTTGAATTCGTCAAAGCAATTAATCGAAAGTATCTTGTAGGCGATTCCACTCTACATAATAGACGCATCTCTTGGCGATATAGAGAAGAAGATGATGGCAATAAAGGCAAATACGAGACCAAGTTGTGATGTAGTTGTTAATTTTTCTTTCAAGTAATATAGACCGATTACGGTGACGAAGACATCACTCATCAGGTCCCAAATGATATTCACGGAAGTTAGACTAATCATCGAGAGCGAGTAATAGACCATAATGGGTTGCAATGCAAATAAGATAATCGGTATAATCATATACCATACACTATATAACCCGTCATGAACGAATTTGACTAATGGAAGACTCAATGTATCCAAAAGAGCCATCGCGACAGGTAAAATAAATATACGAAAGGATAGATGATTAAACATGACGTTGTTTTATAATAATCGAAGACTATTTTACAAACATTCCGACCGTTCGTCCGTCCGTAATCGAATTACATAATGCGAATCTAAATAGAAGAATCGGAATTCCATAATAATATAAAATTGACATTGACCTCAAAATATGTCATTTACGGCACCACTTTGGAATGAATTAGTATTTGAAAAAATTAACGAGTTACATGCGTCGCACCAAGAAGTGATGAAACACTTGTCGCAATTGTCTATACGGATTATCCATTTAGAGAATCGGATGGCAAATATATCGAACGGGGTAGGTCATTTATTTGCCCATTTTCAAAACCATAAATCACAGACTGTCAGTGATAGCTCGACATTACCGATGATACCCGTCACGCCATTACCAGTATCGACTACTCAACAAGAACCCGTCGTTTCTACGATTACTGTTCCGAAACACGTATCGATTGAAAAAGAATCGAACCCAATTGAAGAAGACGACGAACGATACTCAAATGAACCCGATGAATCCGATGAAGGCGAATGGACTAAAGTATCGCGAAAGCGTAAATAAGATAAGATGAGAATGACTTATAACAATGTCATCCTCATATTATTTCTATGATTATTGTAAAATTACGATGGATAAAGATACCATTTTTGCACTTGTTTTACTCGGTGTTATCATTATATGCAGTGTGTTATTCCAAACGATATATTCATCGCGTTCAAATACACTTCTTGATGAATTTACGTCACGTATTCGCGGGATGTTCTATAGAGAATTACCAGAAACTCGTTCCAGCAAACGTTTAACGGATGCGATTACGTCGTATTCCAATCAACTTCCACATAAATTGAATCCGCGCGATGAATCGGTTGGCATTTGGCCTTCTGACGAACAAGCTACAACCTATGTCAAAGGAAATATCCCATGTGAAGTCGAAAATAATGCACGAGTCGTTATTTCGGAAACATTAAATCAATTCAACGGAAAGATGAAATATCGCATGAAGTTACTTGAAATCGACACGATTATCGAAAGACATTTCACTGATAAAGTCGGCGACCGTCCAAGTATTCGCTATTTATCTGAATTCTTTGCCCATGAAGTCGATACGAAATCGACGCGTCGAATGATTATTCAATGGGAACAAACGACCTGCACAGATGGAGTGAAACCAGTTGGGTCGCCAAAAGTACACTTTTTACACCCGGAAAGTTCGGATTTGCCTGAATATAACGAACTCAATCGCCTGTTCGTCCATCGTATTGACACCGATTTTGTTGAAAAGGATGCAAACAAACTCGATATGATAAAGGGTGATAAAGGTGCTACACGCGGGCCAATTGACGACCGTCCAGTGGATGTCGATGGACTTCCGGAATTGGACCAACTCTATGAACGCGTCGAACCTTGTGAAAATCAAGATACCCTTGTTGAAACTGCAGTTTGTCGTAATGCATTGAAACCGGGAGACTGGCACGATGTCCCTACACAGGAACCATGTCGCGAAGAGGCAATACCGGGAATATGGGACCGTTATGGAGTATATGAACAGAGACCACGTGCGGAATCGTGTAAGAATCGCCATTCGGGTTATACACCTGTGAATCCGGATTTATTCGAACATCCGAGTCACTATAGTATTCCAATGGTTGGCGAGTATTCGATTTCATTAAATCGTCGAGCACCAGACGTGCAAGATATCTATGCATACACAAAATAAAATATGCATTTATAAATAATACATTCGCGTGGTGTATCTATATGTCGTGTGACTTAAATATCGTTGTAAATGGAATGAGTCCATATATTGATTATATTCCGAAAATGGTTCGTAAGGTCGGTGAATTATATATGGACGATGATGACGACGATGAACGCAAAACAATATCTGTGTATTTCGATTCGATGATGAAATCGTATTGGTATGAAAATCCAAACCAACGAGGAATGAAACATTTTTTGTCTCTTCGACCTTTATATGATAATGTCTATGTCGAGGGAAAGAAATTTCATATAAATGAATGTCCAACCCATGTATATGAATTTCGTTATAGCGATAGTGGTAAATGAACCTGGAGTGATGCCGTTTTTCCAATGGATGCAATACATGCAATACCGCAGTGTTTCGTCTTTTGCATTTTAGTTGATACAACGTTTCCTGACGATTTCAACTTGGATATATATTCGTTCCATACATGGTTTTGGTCAGAGTCGCGGTCACAGTCACGGTCGCGGTCACATGTATTCGAGTCCTCGTCCTGCGATGGTATAGGTTCTGACATGTTTTTATTTCGCCGACGTATATTCATGTTCTTTATGATTTCTTCATAGATTTCCATCACGTCCCACGTACATGGAAGTGTATAGCAGTTCATCTTCCAGACCCACTGGTATTTATGAAATGATGAAAACTTATTTTCTATACAAACGATTTCGTCCGTTGCAGGGTCTTTATTTACATACTTTACAGGTTCTTTGAAACGCGCATAGGGTGACGGAAAGTGACGATGCATCGAATTCAGTTGTACGCGATATACATTTACATAATATCTCTCTTCATGGACATGTTGATTCTTATATTGGACCTTTGCAATCTGTTGCCCTTTTATACCAAATTCATTCAATAAGTGGTCTTTTATGAGTTTTTTATAATTTTCCGGTTCATGAACGACCTGAAACGTCGGTAAATGATAAGTATAAGGGTCTTCTGTTTCTTTTGTCAATGTATAGCGTACGTGGAATGTATCATTATTGATATGTGCATCTTCATAGGTGATATGTAGCGCGACATATGTCATCGTTTCGTCTCCATCGGATTCGGAACCGCACGCTACTGGTTTTTGAATGATACGACGTTTGGTGACAAAGGGTAAATACTTGTAAAATATATAACGTTTTCTAGGAGTGCTTTCGCCGATTACCATGTTTGAATACTTGGTCTAAATCCGGATATCTTGCGTGATTTGTATCCATAAACCCATATTATGTTTATGCGTAGAACGATTTTGATGAAAATTCACGGATATCTTTTCCTATAGATATACTAAATTAACAATTCATACTCGCATCTGCATCTATCTCGCATTCATAAAAATGATTATTCCTGTTCGTTGCTTCACTTGTAACCGCGTCATCGGTTCCAAATATAAGAAATATCAAGAAAAGATTAAAGAATTGAACTTACAAAATGAAAACATTATATCCGGCGACCCAGATATCGACTTATCAAAGAAGACTCCATACCAAGAAGTCTTTGAACAATTAGGTATTGACCGTTATTGTTGCAAACGTCACTTATTGACCAATGTCGATTTAATTGAAAAGATTTAACGCGTCAATAGAATGTATGTTTATAATAACAAATAGAACACCATATTTTTTATTATCAACATGGAAAGACCGAGACCCGTCGATGAAGCACAGAAAAATGTCGAATTTACCAAGAATGTCGTGATGCGTCTATCGCAGAATGAACAGACCGAACTCGAACGTCTGAATACATTATCGAATACCTTACAAAAATCAGCAGAGGGTTATAGAGACCCGTTACAGATGAATATTCGCGAACTGGTGAAGGAATGGGGAAATAAAAACATGGAAGCCGTCGCGGATTTCATGAATTGGATAAGTGACTTGTCGGTCTATGCACCTTATTTTGACGATATCGATAATACACGTCAATGGTTTGCAGGTATCTATACGATTATCCGCGATTTCTTTTCGATATTTTGGAAGAAACAACGTGCCATCTACATCGGTGTCACACTTATCCTCCTTGCTTTTTTCATTTATATGATTGAAGCAGTCGATAGTGAGGTGATTCGCGGTGGAATTGGGTCCGGTGCATCATCGATGAAAGGTCCGTCCGTGTCCGTTGCATCATCATAATTATCGACGACTATTATAGTTATAATTCGAATTCTAATTCCATTTCAACAAAACGGCAATGAGTTTCATTACCGATTTCCAATTTGCTTTTCAAAAGAACGAGTCTGTCACTCTACTTGCACTTGTGATATTGTCCTATTTACTCATCATGCATTCCGGACTTACCTACAGACACATCGTCTATATCATTCCGGTTGCAGGTATTGCCTATTTCTATTACACATATACGGTGGATAGAAGTTACACCAGTATGCATACACAGAACGATAAAATTGCCAAGATTGATATCGATTCGTTTCCCTATATACAAGAGGACATTGAAACGATTGATATCTTATTACAACTCGAACCGTTATATACCGTGAATCGCCTTCAATACATGGAAATATTCACCCGACTTAACCGATTTTTCATGTTGTATCAAGAAGTGAAATCGGGTTCCGCGTCTCGTCTATCCGATAAATACCGTCTTGCAAAAGATGAATGCAACATGGTATTGAATGCTCTTGGAACATTCGCAGTGCGTCTCGATACAGACGATGAACGTCGTGCCTTGTATGAAACCGGCGAACGTCTCAAGGTCCGATGTCAATTGTATTTGAACGAGATGGAAACCCGTATTCAACGCGAGTGGAAAGATGGGGAAATCACTGTCCATAGTCAGCCGATATACCCGGATGACCCGATGCCGAGTGTTTTCGGAGATATTCAGTATTCCAAACACTACAATTTATATTAAGGTGGTATTCATTTCAAAAAAAATAGATTCATATTATATAGAATTTTAAATTGCAAAGGCAAATGTCCGGCAGTCGTATAAAACGTTCATCCAGTCGCCGTTCGTCGAAACGTCACAGTAACCGAAACCTATCACGCAAACAAAAGAATGTCAAGAGTGACAAGAGTGACAAGAGTCTCTCTAGAAAATCGAACATCTTAAGTCATGCGTTAAAACGTTTAGACAACCTCTATAAAAATGACGGTTCTGGTAAAGTCCAATATGGTGGTGCAGATATCAACGATATGGTCGCAAAGATTGTTTCCAACCGTGTTCTCGATGTCTATTTGAAATATTTAGGTTTGACGATGTTAAACAGTGCGACACTCGTTCCATTTGCATTAATCATGGGTAAGGAATATTTCGAAGACTATATTGCGCCTCGTTTAGAACGCGAAAGTGGTGGTAGTAATAGCAAGAAGAAACAAATCGGCGGTGGCGAACCATTGCCACGTGTGGTCCCATTCTTCGACCATCCATACATCGGAACTTTCTTGAAGATTGCAGGTATTCCATTGGTCGGTTTAACAACCAACACCCTTGTCCCATTAGGTATTTTAATGATTGTCTATGAAATGATTAAACAATTAATGGACGGTTCCGAAAGTAAATCCGCAAGTAAGAGTAAGAGTAAGAGTGCATCATTACGTCGTCGTAGTATCCAACGCGGTGGTAGTGGTTCGCAATATGCAGCTGGTTCATTATATGCATTCGATGGTAATGCCCCAGTGACTCGTTCGTATGAACAGTGTACCCAATTTGCAACCCCATCAGACTGTTGTAAAGCAGCTTTACATACACAATCTATTCAAAATGCGATTGTTCCACCAGAAACCCGTTATGACGCACTTCGTCCTCAATTATCTTGTTCAACTACTCAATAAATAATTTGGTTAAATACGCGAGACCCTCTGAATTCTTCCTTTGTCGCATTGAAAGAATCGGACCCTCTTTGATATGAAGACGGTCCATATGTCGCGCCAATTTCGTCCGCATCTCCGATGATATATAGGTGGTATGCTTAATACATCCATATACTATCGCAAATTCACATACATACAACATCCACGACAACATTGGAACATCACACAGTGTCTCGGATACGTATCCCATATACGCATTCACTTCATCGATATATCGGTCAAGAGAACCGTCGCGATTATAACGATGAACCGCGAGAGTCATACTGACCGTTTCGTAATCTTTGTGAAAATCATTGAGGTCATCGATATACTGCGTAAGTGTTCCCAATTTATACGTGATGTCATAGAGAGATAACGTTCGCGACTCGAGATAATCCATTGGAAGGTCATTCTCAAATGCAACCATGAGTATTGTTGTGTAGATGGTTGTCATTCCTTTCTCGATTAACAAGGATGTCAATAATGTATCTTTCTTATCATGTGCCGTCGATTCGTCCGATTGGTCTGTGGATTTTTCTAAACGAATGCCCATCTGTTCGCATTCGAATACACGGCGAATATTCTTCCATATCAATACGTGCGGACTATCTGCGCGAGTATCTGCAATCGCATCCATCGGAACTTGGTTTTCCATATCAGAACAAACACGGTCCATTAATCGGGTAGGACCGTCAAACGGTTCAATGCGGTGATACAAGCGATCCTGTATATACTGAAGGAATCTCTTTTTTTGGACAGATGTCGTGTATCCGAGTGTAACATCACCGTCGATGAGATGGTCTACATAGACATAGCACATATTGAGGAACCATTGACCGTATTCGCCACCGCATCGATATAGATTGATATCCGTGTGATTCAGTATCGCATTGTAATAGACGATAACTGATACAGATACACTAACGAAATACCAGAGAATACTCGACATGAGAATGCGATTGGACGGGTCCGAACGTAATACACTTGTGAAAAATCCATTGAGTAACGACGGGTCCGCGTCCCATCGGCGCAATTTGCGAAAATGGACGACTGCATTCACGATAATCGATATGAAAAGGGTTAGACATTTTTTCTTTATGACTTGTCGGATATGGGATGGTGTCTCTGGTCCTGACCCGGTCTCGGTCTCTGGTGAATGCGGTAACAATTCAGTGATCCATACTGAACTATTCCTTCTCCATAACGATACCCAGTCTGAATACGATGGACATCGTTGTATATAAGTGAGCATCTCCTTTACTACCGTTGTAATCGTTTCGTGTTCGACGCGGTCATAATGCGATTCTTGTGCCGTTTCATATAGAGTCACAAGTTGGTCAAACAATCCCATGAATGACGTATCCCGCGAGAGACGTGTCATCAATTCGACAATCGACATTTTTTCGACTGCGAGAGTCTTCTGAATCGACTGGAAAAAGGAATGAACGGACGAGTGAGACGAATGGAAAGAACACGAGGATAGATGGTTCGTCAATTCTGCGATTTTGGCAACCTCTTCTGCATGTTCATTCGTCAGAAATTCGATGATACTGGTTATGGTTATGGTTATAGTATTTGACGTTGCCGACATTGTTCTCTGAACAACAATTTAGTTTATCTGTAGAGATTTATTACTATAGATAAACTCAATGCGATTATCGCGTATGATTTTGTGGAGGCATATATCTTTGGAAATTTGCCGTATAGAACGTATTTCGGGTGGGATTCGATGCACTTGGTTCCACATATCCATCCGCGGAACCATCCTTTGCAACGGTGCGCTTAATTTGGCGACTATGTAGATAGTTGCGGTATTCCGGGTCTTGGAAATCGACGAAACCGAATCGCGCATTGGACTGCGTTCCGACTTGCGATGCATCCACTGACCGATTGCGTTTATTGAATTGGTCCAATGCTTCCTTGCGTTGTGTCTTGTAATTGTCGGAAAAGAGGATGTTCATATCGTCGTATCTTCGTGTATGCGCATCATTATATAAATTGACATACTGGTTATTGCGATTGAATTGTTGTGTATTCCATCCTTCCTTATTATTGTAATACTGATTCGAATTGATTTGATGGGTCACTCCGCGGTCATAGACGTCAACCGGAACATTGTAGCGATTTGCATAGACTGTGTTCATATTTAATTGATTTGACGAACAAGATGCCATCGGGTCGAAAGGTAATCCGTGGGGTGTGGATGTGGTTGTCGAATAATTTGGAAGTGATGGTCTAGATGTATGTATATCGCGATTCATCGGTCTGAATTTATATAGACAAAGAATATGAAATAGAATATTATCCACATGTAAGATATAAATAACAATGGATACTGCATCTATTATACTACTTGTCGTCGCAGTTTTACTAATTGCACTTCTTGTTTTCTATATGGATAAGACAAAGACGCAACGCGCAGCAGTTTCACAAATACAAACTAAAATGACAGAAAACCGCAATGCGCGATTACCACCTGCAGAATGGGCGTCGCCATCCAAATGTTTCAGTTGTGAAAACCAAATGTCGACGCAACAAAAGTATTTAGCAGAACCATCCAAATGCTATAGTTGCGAACGTCAGACTTCGCGTTCGATGGGACCGCAATTTGCGATTCGTGAACAAACGACAAAATGTTTCGATTGTTAGTCCTATCCGGATAATCTCAAATAAAAAAATGTTTTTTATTCGGGATTTTGAAAATGTGACTTTACGATTTATTCATAGAATGTCGGTTTATTGTTTTCATCATATTCGCCGACTTTGTCACCGACTTCTCCAGTTTCTTTGATGACTTTATATATACCTACTGGTTCTTCATTACTGATATAGTAGTATTTCTTTCCAATCTTGCGTGATTCGTATTCGATTTCCGGTTCTTCCTCCTCTTCCTCTACATCTTCTGATTCTTCTTGTTCTTCACCGTTGTCGTCGTCTTCACCGTTGTCGTCGTCGCCGTCTTTAATGTTATCTTCTTCTTGTTCTTCGTCGTCCTCGCCGTCTTGTGACTCTTCGTTGTTGTCGGTGATGTCTTGTTCTTCACTATCTTCATGTTCTTCAACGTCTTCCGACTCTTCCTCTTCTTGTACTTGTTTTTCAGTATCTTCATCGGATTCTTCAGTTGGTTCGACTGAACCTATTTCTCCATGGACTCGTTCGTCAATACGAAGTTTAATGTTTTCATCTTTTACGGATACGTGTTGTAGAGTTACCGGTGCAGACACTGGAGATTGCGCGGTTTCCTGGACACGTTCGAGTCTCTTTTCGAGTATCTTGATATAGTTGTTTTGTTCTTCCAATTTCTTGGTCACGTGTGTATAAATCGACACTTTTTTGAGGTTTGCAAGTTCTTCCTTCGTTGCCGTATTTTCGATTTCGGTCTTATTTAATTGCGTTGTCAATTCGGAGATGGTATTTTTCAACTCGTCTATCTCCTTTGTATGTGCATCCTTGATACGGACATATTCGGTATGTAACTGTCGGAACATTCCCATCATCATTTCAACAGATGCATTGATACCGTGGAAAGATACACGAAAGTCCATCCATTGGTCCATGCAGTCTTTCATATAGTTTTCGATATGTTCGGGGGTTGTATTGGTAATGGTAATTTCTTCGGTTTTAAGTGACATTTGTGGCATTGATATAATTGACATTCTATACAAACACGTGAATATTTTTTAGATAGTTTCCTTCATATTGCGCACATTGTTTATCAAAATTATTGTGGATTGATTTCTTTCGTTTCCTGGGCACGTTCACGTTCTCGTTCTTTCTCGTCCTTCTTTTGTAATGCAAATGCACGAACTGATTGTTCATGGTCGCCTTTCGAACGTTGATATCGGCGCATCACGTTGTCTAAATAAGGCATATTGAATAATTGTTTTAATGCAGGAACACTTTGCATGGTAGGGACGATAAATTTATTGAATACGGTTTCAAAGTCGAACACCGACATATTATTTGATTCTCCTGGTGTCAAATAATCGAGGTCTTTCAATACCTTACGTTCATCTGCAATGGTTTTCACGACCGTATTCGTTCGATAGAGAACTTTGTTTATTAATTGCATCTGGTTCGAAAGGAAATTTAGGATTGCGCCTAATTGAGGGAACATTTGTGAGGCACTCGTCAATGCTTGACCGAATTGCTTACGCGAAATACATACCATCATCTTGATAAACGAAGGGATTGCGAGAAGGACAAGTTGTAACGGTTTATCAATAATGTTCATCGCGGTTGCTATCGGTGCGGTAACAGTTCCTACTGCAGGGATTGCGGAAATAAGTGTGAGGAATGTAGGTAAAGCTGCCATAAATATAGGAACCATGAATTTGAACATGATATCCGTGAGGTCTATGACAGAACCTAGAATGTCCAAGAAGAAACTTCCGAAAAAGTATCGCTGTTCCAATTGATAGAGTGGGAAGAACAACCAATAGAACGATTCTTTAATCGGACCTTCTTTCAAGTATTTCACGATGTATCCGACGACGTCGTCATAATCTTTATTGACATATGCTTTCAATAATGGGATACCTTCAATGTATTCACGATTCACTGGATTATCGACGAAATCGGGGTCATTCATGACATTGTATAGATTACTAAAGAGGTTATCGGAATAGGCGATGTCTTCTAACGGAGTTGCAGGTGCATCACGAGGGACACCCGATGCGGATAATTTTTCAGTCAAATTAGGGATTTCTTCTGCACCTCCGGAAAACGTACGATATTGTGACGGAAGTTCATCGGAATATTCGGATGGGACATATGGCATATATTCTTGTGGAATGCGATTCACTGGACGAGATACCAGCATATTCACCTGGGAAACGAGGTGATTATATCCATCTTCTAATTGTTTCATCGCGTCGATAAAATCGACATTGTTAATAACTTCGTCAATGTCTTTTTGTGAAATGTGGTATTTGGACGCGTAATTTTTTCCATATTTCTCTTTTAACATCGCATGGATTTCTCTGCGACTTGGAGTAGGAACCGTCTTTGCCGAGTTGTAAATATCGAATAACATCTGATTCACCATTTGGATCCCGTCCATAATCTCTGCGGAATCATAGGATTCTTTCGGGTCCAACCATTCTTTCTTTTGGAAGAAATCGATGAGACGGCGTAGTTTATCACTGCGTTTTTCGTTATTCATCGGTCCATATACGGGTATATCTGCGACGGATTCATCGACATCGACCCATCTATCGGAATCATAGGTCGGTCTTTCAGGTCCGAAGTTTGGATTCATTTCTTTTTTATATACGTGTTATACTTACTATCAAGATAGATAAAACTATAAGAAAACCTACAGTCAAGAAAACCTACGGTTTTCCTGTGACCTTTCCCTTTGCTACGCAATGTGATGTATAAGTGACTATAGTTCAGATGCAATATTCTATATGATGTGTATGCTGACGCAATTGTCATATATAAAAGTCTCGCATGTTATGGCCGAATGGAAATGGATAATGGGCGTTTGGAAAATTGAAACAAGTTGAAACTACTAAAAGTGACAGCTCACTTTTTTGAAATTTTTTTAAAACGGGAAGTCTCAAAACGAGTAAATTTGTTATTTCTCCATTTCCTCATTTTTTCACCCAAAAAGTCACCCTTGTTAGGCGCGATGCACGTGGGTCACTTTTTTGACCCATTATATTATTTTGAGTTTAAATTTTGACCCATCGGCAATGCCGAGAGGCCGCATGGCCGACTCTCCTACTGGAAATAGTATGGTGGATTGTTACATTAGACATGATGGCGCGGTCTTTGCCATTGAATTCTCATGTATGATTATTCCATTTGATTCTGCTGTAAGACGGTTGTTGGATGTTTCATAGAACGGACATTGATAGTGAAACGTAATTATGTATTTCACAATGAATGATTTTACAATATACTATTATCCACAATGCGTAGCACAAAAAGGAAGGGTGTTAGGGACGCTTGTCTCACGACGCGCAGCACAAGTGACACCTTGGTTTCCTTATGCGTAGCACAAAAGGGAAGGGGAGAGGGGAAACCTCGGTTTCCCCAAATTTGATTCATCCGAAGTCCATGATTGTCAGATTGCAACTCAAATACAATTACTTTCGAACTTTCAATATAACGACATGTCATCCAGTGTTCTTGGTGAATTATCCGAATTCTTATCAACTATTCGTGAAGATTTCGGTTCGGAAATATCATCAATACCAAGCATCGATATACGTGTGATTGCAATTGAAATCGACGAAACACAAGAAGAAAACGACCGATGTGTTGCAATTGTCCGAAATATTGATAATGGCATCCATGCACAACCTTATCAATGCACACGTAGAAAACGATTCGGAGACTTTTGTGGTCTTCATTCATCGAAACAAACAAATTTCACTGCGGTTCATCAATATCGCAAGGAAAAGAGACGCGTCTATAAAATATGTATGGACCGCCTTGAGCGGGTATAAAAGTCAGACTCGAAAGAGTATGAACGTCCGCCTTGAGCGGGTATAAAAGTCAGACTCGAAAGAGTATGAACGTCAGCCTTTCGCGGAAATACAATAAGTGTGATTAATTTACACCAATAGGTCATTCATGACTATATTAGGTCCGTGTTGGGACCATAGTGGCACAGTTCGCCACGGAAACGAATTGATTTTCGTTTCTATTTTTTTTAGAAAACATTAGGGTCATAACTTAATATCATTGGTTTTCGTTTTCCTAAAAATTTCATACGGTCAATGATATCGAACAATTGGAATATATCATCCAGTTTTGATGGTATATGGCAACGTTTTGAAATAAAATCGTCAATGGTATCTATTTCATCAAACTTGAGTTTCAATACTAATATGATATCGCTAACAATCCGTTTCATATCGATATAAAATGATGTCGTATCGCCAGTATCTACATTTACAAACGAATTCTCAAAATCCATAATGACAATCTCATATCCGTGACATACGATATTTCTATCTGAATACTTGATTGACTTTTTCTTGGTCTGTTTTATCAAGACGTTACCAAGGTGAATATCTATATGTAAAAACCCATGTGTCTTGAATGCGATATATAAAGAGGTTATCAATTGCTTCCAACATGAGCGAAATGCGTCGATATGATTTTCCCAATCGAAAACACGCATTGAACCCAATGGTAGATAGGACATTATAAGTAAATGGACAATAGGATCATTCTTATTATTTGAACAGATGGTAGTTTTCTTATTTATATTTTTATACTTTTTAATATCATCATTACATTCAGTCTTGCATATATATCGAATAAATCCAGGAATCGATTGAAGTTTTTTTCCGATAGAATATTCTTTATCTATTGATTGTTTATTTCCTATTTTAATAACGATGTGTGAATGCTTATCCAATATATTTTCTTTTAAAACTGCGGTTAAGATTGCCTTTTCATCGGTTGTAGAAAGTTTTTCAAATTCTTTTATCCATTGTTTGGTTTGTCCAACGTCTGGACAATTTAGATAGTATTTTGAATTCACACGTGATAGTGCGTCACTATTTTTATTCAATTGATTCATTTTTATAATATATACTTTATTTTTATTAAATATTTCTTGTATAAAATTTGAATGCAAATGAAGGAACAAACATTTTTTATGAACATCGCATATCTATAATGACATCTATCATGACATCTACCATGACATCCACATCATTCACCTCTATTCCTATCCCGCAATTAGGTCTCGCAATCGAACCATCGATATCCTCCGACCGCGACAACATGACAATCGCATTACGCCCCCTTGCAACATTCAGTCACAAGTATATCACCACCAAAAAATATCATATTGTCATCGCATTGGATACAAGTAGTTCGATGACATCGGATATCGGAAGTATATCTGCAACTTCGTCGGACGGTCCTGTTACACGAATCGATACATGTATAAGAGCAATCAAGAAACTACTTGAATTCTTCCGGTCACTCGTCGAAAATGGTATCGAAATACGCCTGACGTTGTGCGGATTCAGCAATGACGTCTATACGATATTCGAATATACCAAAGTGCCTTCTGTCATGAATGCGATACTCGTCCATCCCGATAGTCGGACTACTGACGAACTTCCAACGATCGAAGAAGGATGGAGCGAAAGTGCGATGGAGGTATTCAGTGAATACTACGAAGTCGATCGCCCCATTCGTCGAACATCCGTTCCGTCGGTATTAGCAAGAACCCGCACCGCATCGGATATGCCACCGGAATCCTTACGCGAAATGTTCTATATATGCGACAACAACATCAATACATTCGGTGCGACCAATATTCACCGTGTGCTTACCTATATGAAATATATCAAGGAACAATACGAACAACCGGACGATGGGATGAAAACAATACGTATCTTGTTGTCAGACGGATTCATTACAACGGGAATGCAAAAACCCCAATTGGTGAATCTGGTCGAACAACAACCGCGTTTGAAATGTGATGTGACTATCGGCATTGGCGAAGATACAGACTATGATATGGAATTAATGCGGAATATCAGTCACGAACGAATGGTCCGTGGTTGTCCATGTATCGAAGATTTGTACGATAATATGTTGTCGTCTATCTTTCAACAAATGAATCTGTTTGCGACGGATGTATCTATATCTCCGGTCGATACAACCACTCAACTTTCATATACAACCAATCCCGAGGTGACGAATAGTAGTCAATTTACCATACCGCAATTACAATTCTCGCAACTGGCGGGCGCGACTCTCGGAATCGGTGGTGTCCAAGTCAAGATGCATAATGTCCCAATCGAAGGTGCGGATGATGCAGGTGACGAAAAAGAATGCGTAATACACGGCGGTGTCGCCGATGAATGGCGTATAAGTTATAGACGAACTCGCGTAGGAATAGACGGACAATTGGTTCGATATAATACTCGGATTTCGATTGAACCAGTATTGTCTCGTTTTACAAACAGAGTTTTACGATATAGTGATAGACAACATGAATTGACATCGGGATATATGAAACTACTACGGGACTTTAACCTCTGTGACTTTGAGAATACCGAAACGACTGAACAACTATCAGAAGTCCAACGAACGATTGAAGGATGGTTGTCACGATGCGAACGCAATGACGATAGTGCAATACTCAATCAGATGCGTTTGATATTAACAGAAATGAATCGGCGCCTTACACATTATATCCATGTCATTGAAGAAGAACGACGACATCGTAACGACTTACCAAACGACATACCGACCTATCGAGAACCGGATGTAGGACGATTTGACTCGTCGATATTCGATGTTGAATACGATACACAACCGGGACCTTTGGATGAACCGGAACGGTATGGGTTTGTCGAACAGATGCCGACCGAAGCACCTCGATTGAGACCTCGAGTAAATCAACGAAACCTGACAGATACGCCATATATGTATCAGGGCACCCGTTCGGTATATGCGTCGCCGTCACAGACACTGTCATCTATACAGATGATGCGGTCGCAATCGCGCCAGGGAAATTATGCATTCATCGGACGTATGATGACGGAATCCTTTGATTCGCAAAACCAATCTCAGACACCATCTCAATAGGAACATATATACCACAAATCACATATATAGTAGAAAAAGTGGAACAGACAATTCCATACTGCGTAGCAAAGGGAAGGGTGAAAGGGACGCTTGTCTCACGACGCGCAGCACAAGTGACACCGTAGGTTTCCTTTACCTCGGTTTCCCCCGAATTTGATTCCAAATCGGATTTCCTATATTTTTTTATATAGACGATTTATAGTATCCGCGATTCACAATTCAATATACACATCATGTCATCTGCATCTTTATCACGCTCAAACTCCAGTTCGTCACTAAATGGTGCGGACGGCGAAACAGTCAATTATAAAAGTTTATCTTACAAAGACGCAGTCGCAAATGTCGAAAGTAAATACCGATTTAGTGTAAAAGGTTCCGTCAATTATATATTCTCGCGATTCCATCTCCGTGACCAACGCCGTGACATCTTCTATGAAGGTGCATTGAATTTACATGAAATCGTCCAGTTCATTCCGGTATTTGCGGAAAATTATGTTGAAACCGGCAAGGAAGGATACCTCTATATGTTTCACGTCATCTATGACCAATCATCAGAATGTATTAGCAAGTTTGAAGGTCACGAATCACATGATGCGCGTCATGATGAAATGCGTGTCCAATTATTACGCCTATTTGACTTCTTTGACAGAGTATTCGGTGTATTCTTCGATGCTACCGGAAAACAGAAAACACGTTATCGCAGTGACACACCGTTCCACGTTCTCGAAACCGCATTCAAGGAATACGAAAGCGCAATTGTTCCGGAATTAAAAAAGGAATATAATATATAATTTACAGAATCCTATCTCATGTCTTCTCATACATTTCAAGAATTAGAAAAGTGGCACAAGAACTTGATTCATCGATACGGGTATATTACAATGCCACATATGAGTCATCGTCGTTCGTCCTATTGCGATGACCTCGATTTTTTTATGAAATGTGCGTCGAAAAAAATGAATGAAACGAAAGACAGTAGTCGTCGTTCCGATATTGCAATCATGATGAAACACATTAACCACTTGCGTGTATCTGCAAAGAAATTAAATGAAAAACGTGGCGGTGGTGATGATGTTGTGAATAATAATGATAATGAAGGCATCGAAGATGAAGAAGGTGAAAATAATAATGATAATGATAATGATAATGATGATGATGAAGACGTTGAAGATGAAGAAAATGAAGATGATGACAATGATGATGATGATGAAGACGTTGAAGATAAAGAAAATGAAAATGAAAATGATAACGAAGATGATGCTGACGGTATCGTTATAAGTGACGACAATGGTAATGATGGTGCTGTTACTGTAAATGTAGAAATCAATAATAGTAATACTAATGATAGTGGTAATAATATTGATAACGTTGATAATAATGAAGACAGTGATAAAAATGTAGAAAATAATGTTATTGTTGCAGATGATAATAATGTCAATGCTAATAATGTGAATAATGATGATGAGGAGACAATAGTTAATTTGATACAACAACAAGAAGAAGAAGAAAAAACAGTTACAATGACCGGTGGAAAGAATAACTGGAGAAAGATGCTATCTCGATATCATTTATAATGTTAGTCAAATAACGATACCAATCGACAAGATGGTATTTAGTGAATTTTAATTCACATGGAATCAAAAAAAACAAAAAATCATAACATATATACTAAAATGTCGGGGACTAACGATATAAGTTTCAATGGTGTCGTGTATAGTGTTAGACACAATCCTATAACAGACACATATTACTATATAGGTGATTTTACAAGTGTAACCGTTGAAGGAACTTCTTATAATGTTGGTCGTATTGTATCAATTAAACCGGGTGCTACACCAATTGTAAGTAATCTTAATGGTGGTACCAATAATTATTTTAAATCGATTGCAGTGAGTGGTTCGGACTTATATGCGTGTGGTTCTTTTAATACTGTGGGTGATATTTCGGCAAACAATATTGCAAAATGGAATGGAACGTCATGGAGTACATTAGGTTCTGGAACGAACAATTCATGTGAATCGATTGCAGTGAGTGGTTCAGACGTTTATGTATGTGGTAATTTTACTCAAGCAGGTGGAATTATCGTAAATTTTATTGCAAAATGGAATGGAACGTCATGGAGTGCATTAGGTTCGGGATTAAACGGTCAGTCTACCGCGATTGCAGTGAGTGGTACAGACGTCTATGCAAGTTTCATAGTTCAAGACGGTACTCCGCGACATCGTGTTGCAAAATGGAACGGAACATCATGGAGTATCTTGGACGGAGGTGTAGGAACAGGTAAAATTTATACACTTGCCGTCAATGGCACTGATGTGTATGCGGGTGGGTCATTTAGTACCGCCTATACTTCGGACAATAATCCGATTCCCCAAACATCACGTATTACAAAATGGAATGGAACGTCATGGACCTCGGTAGGTGGCGGATTCAGTATGTTATGTATAGAAATTGCGATTGACAGTCCAAATGTCTATGCGGTTGGTGGTTTTATAACCGGTACCGGAAATGCAAAAGTATGGGATGGAACGTCATGGAGTTCCGTCGGAAATATAGTAACACCTCAACTATGGACAGTTATAGTAAACGGAAGCAATGTCTATGTTGCAGGTGGAGATTTAGATGTTCCGAACGAAGGATATGCAGCAAGATGGGATGGTACAAGTTGGTCAAACGATATTGAATATACGACCGTCGTTCCACCTCCACCATCACCACCAACTCCTCCGCCTTCTCCTACACCGGCGCCAACTGGAAATGGTTCCGCGATCATCAATCTACCATTCATCTTCGATTTATCTGCACAATCGATTGAAATCTTCGGTGAAGAAGTCAGTCTTCCAGATGCAAGTTTCAATTTAACGACCGATTTGTCATTAAATGTCTTCACATCCTCGTTCTTATTCAAAGATAATGAATCCGGCAATATGGATATTTCGTTTGTTGAAACCAGTACATTAAAGAACCACATTAATTTATTAAATTCAACCAACAATCTACGCACCTTACAATTAGTTTCGGTTGATGGTCAAGGTGGTCCAAACTATACTCAATTCTCTAAAGTCGGTTCGAGTTTCACTCCTCAAGATAGTTCAATTTGTAACCACTTTTTACAATACGTTGCATCCTTATTATTCGGTCATCCACAAGCACAGGCACCAATTAAGAACGATACCGCAATTTTAGCAGACTTGAGTGGTGACGATTTAGGTGGTCAATTCATTACCGAATTATCAAATAACCATGTCGTCCGTCACTCCATGTTAGAACAATTGATCGATGCTGATGTTTCAAACGAACGTTTCGACTATTCACATAATGATACATATCATTCCTATCCATTCCTCGATGGTGATAAGATTGTTTTCCGTGTGAAGATGCAAGGTAACTTATTTGTTGATGCTATTTCATCATTAGGTGCTAGCACCACAGTTCAACAAAGTACAATCAGTGCATTATTCAATAATATTACTGGTATCGATGCTCAAAATGGTAAAGTGTCCGAACGTATCTGGAAAGTCACTGCGACATTGAGACAATAAATGAGATACATACAAATACAATTACAATAAATTTGATTTTTTATCATCGATACATATCCGAATGATAACTTACACGATACACGCCTACCACGATGAGTCGCATATTTACAAATACTGAACATAATATCGAATTACTATGTTCCGCAGTTGCCAACATGTATTTACCAAAAGTCAAAGAAGACAAGTCGGATACAGATAGTGCCAGTGTCGGTTCAATCGATTCCGACGACACCAGCACCGATTCGAAAACCGCATTTGACGCAGAAACCCATGTCGTTAATCCACTTATATTACCAGGATATACAACCTATTTAACCGTTGCACCAACGATGTCTTCTGACCTATTCCATAAGTGGATATCTATCACGAATAAAAATGCCCCATCCGGATTGATGATTTATCATTCAACTCATATCCCAACGATTGCCAAACTCACATCCGACGAGTCGTCCGTTATCCGCGTATTAACCGACACATTCTGGACCGATGACGAAATGGACGAACTCGCAATCATGATGCCACCGAACGAAGATATACATCCAATTTTCCGTCAGACCAACGGGAAAATCATCGTAGAATACTCGAATCATCCGACCCTCCGGCGATTACAGGAATACACCCAGTGTCCTCTTGCGGTCCAGACAGTCTATTGTAATGGAATCCCCTGCACTGCATACGAACATTTCGAAGACAAGTATCGCGATACACAGGTCCTCATTTTGAAAGACGAGAACCCTTGCAAACGCGGAATTGAATCGACGTTAATCGATGTATGTGTGGATACAAAGACGGTGCGAGTCATTCGTCCAGGACATATCACTCCGAGTGACATCCTCGAAGTATTACATGACGGCGGATATACGGATTATCAAGTCATCGTATGTTACGAACAGGCATCACGTTATATCCGTGTCGTTAAACCGCAATGGAACAAGCGAATCTATCGAGTCAAATGGGCATCACTCGATATATTCAAAATTAACCCCGATGACCGCGCATACAAGGAACTCGTCCATAATACACATGCCTATCTCGACAAATGCGTCTTTCTGGACTATGGAATGATGCATCCGGAATTCGCGACCGTCTGTTGGGGATACGTCGATTTAAGTCAGCATCGGGATATCCATGCGGTATTGCACACGATATACGATATCATGCATCAGTTATCTCGTATGGACTCGTCGCATCCGATTCTGATATACGACCTATTTTCCGCGTTGTTATCGGGATCTGAAACCGATAGCGCAAGTGAATTGTATTTGACACTTCAACAGAAAATATGGGATATTGAGGTCGCACATGATGCAATGTGTATTCTATTTGAATGTGTTTGTGATATCCTGGGACGAAAGACAATTCATGTCCAACGAAGCAAGGAAGTCGAAGATGCCGAACGTGCGGATGATATGGAAATGGTCGATTAATCCGGCACACACATACCTAACACCATCCGCACCATTTCCATACTTGATACCATTTTTTTCTCGTTTTTCCAATAGAATTGTCGTCACTATCGCGAATCGTATTTACAAGACGAGTATGCGTATTCACTGCAGGTTCTCGGAAACCAGGTAGGTTGTCGACACATGACGATGTTTTCAGAATATCCTTTCCGATTTCGCGGAATACGTGTTCGATGGATGCAAGGTCGTTCATTTCCGTTTCGAAATAAGGAATCGCATTCGATGTCGTCCATTGTTTAATACGTTCATCGAGTAATGGGCGTCTGGTACGATAACGGTCTTTTTTGTTTCCGATGAGGACGAATGATGTTTTAGGATTACACGTGCGAATGACATCTGGATACCAATAATCAACGATGCGTTGGAATGATTCGATATCATCGAGTGCGAATACGAATACGACACAGGTTGCTTCTTTATAGTAAATGGATGTAATCGTGCGGAAACGTTCTTGCCCCGCACTATCCCATAGTTGGAATTTCATACGCGGGTTCTGTAATAAAGGGTGTTTTACTTCGTTCTTCTTTGTCTGTTTGTGACGCGAAATCGCACCTTTTGTGTCGTTATGTGACGATGTATCGCAGTGGTCATCGACAATCGAGATGGGAATATCCATTTCTTTTATCATGAAATCGACACCGATTGTTGCGTCATAGTGGGCAGTTGCCATATTATACATGAGACGACGCAGAATCGACGTCTTTCCGACGGATGGATTACCAATCAAGACAATTTTCGATACATAAGTGCTCATTTTTTGGAGTTGTTCTCTTATTTTACTATGATATAAAATGTTCATCGTCTTTTATATCGTAGTATCTCTATCGTTCTACTAGTGTAGTATCTCTATCGTTCTACTAGTGTAGTATCTCTATCGTTCTACTAGTGTAGTATCTCTATCGTTCTACTAGTGTAGTATCTCTATCGTTCTACTAGTGT
>Ga0315900_10003216_pt1 | contig 24092 bp, 19 predicted proteins | sample LakEriMetagenome_FD_203521 | JGI IMG/M metagenome (GOLD analysis project Ga0315900, IMG submission 203521) | Freshwater fungal communities from buoy surface, Lake Erie, Ohio, United States - Buoy 12 MA114 | ecosystem: Environmental > Aquatic > Freshwater > Lake > Lake biofilm | place: USA: Lake... | reverse complement strand
GCGGTTCTCCTTCGAAGGGACGCTGATCACGGATGATGCCGATCTCCGCACGATCGGCTCGGACCTGGCAGTCGGCCTGGACCAGGAAACCTGCGACTGGCTCACGCAGCCGGCCGTGAACTGGCTGGCGAATTCCGTGCGTCGGGCCGTGGAGATCGAGTTCAACCGCTATATCGCCGCCGGAGACCTGTCGCGGGCCCTGGAGCGACTGGCCCGGGAGCAGGCCGCCAGCGACGCGGCCGGCGGCTACCTGGGCATGAATCTCTGAGCATGCCAGCGGGGCACGGGCGGCATGCCGGCCAGCGCGGACGAGGATCAGGAACTCGCGCGGCGCTGAATCTCGACGAGCACGCTCTCGTTGTCGCGGCCACGGATCGGCCAGGAGGCAACGGCCCGGATCGTCACCTGCCGGGTCAGGCCCCGGAAGCGGGCGTCGTCGCGCTCCTCCTCCCACCTCGGACCCTTGACCACCAGCATCCGGCCATAGGCCTCGCTGATCGGTCCGAACCAGCCGAGGAGTTTTCCCAGCGGAGCCACGGCACGGACAACGAGCGTGTCGAAGCGGTTGGGCCCCGTGGGCCGGCTGGCGACCAGGGACTGCGCGGCCCCGGCATGCACCTGCACGCCGAGGCCGGCTTCACGGACGATCTCGGTGACGGCGCGGGCTTTTTTGGCCACGCTTTCCGCCAACTCCACCCGCAGGTCGGGCCGCAGGATCGACAGCAGCACGCCGGGCACGCCGCCACCGGTGCCCACGTCGAGCACGCGTTCCCCTCGCGCCAGGTGCGGCACGATCGCCACCGCGTCCGCCACGTCCCGTGACACGAAGGTCTCCACATCGGTGTGCCGGGTGAGATTGAGCCGCTCGTTCCAGGCCCAGAGACTGGCCGCATAGGCGGACAGTGCCGGCACCGCCACCGCCGGCACGTCCAGGCCGAGCCCGGCGCATTCAGCCGCGATCGCCGCGTCGAGCCCAGGGTGGCTCACTTGATGAACAGCATCTCGCGGTACGTGGGCAGCGGCCACGTGTCGTCGGGGAGCACCGTCTCGATCTGGTCGGCCGTCTCGCGCAGGGCCACCATCGCCGGGATCACGTCGTCGTGGAAGTGCTTGACTTCGGACCGCAGGTCTCCGCCGCCGTGGTGGCCGAGCGTCTTTTCCAGGGCCTCGATCCGGCTCTCGAACTCGCCGACCAGTTTCGTCAGCTTATCGAGGGTGCCCATGTGCACCGAATGCCCCAGGCTCTTGAGCTTGGTCGCCGTGTCGACCAGCTCCCCCTGGTAGCGGTAGCCGGCAGGCAGGATCATCGTCTTGCCGATCTGCAGGGCCGAGTTGGCCTCAGTGTTAATGTCCTTGCAGTACCGCTCCATGTAGATGTCGTAGCGGCTCTCCATCTCCCGCTTGGAGAGCACGCCATACTTTTCGAAGAGGGCGATGTTCTTGGGGGCCACGAGCACATCGAGCGCCTCGGGGGTGGCCTTGAGGTTCGGCAGGCCGCGCTTCTTCGCCTCGTCGTGCCACTCCTGGGAGTAGCCGTTGCCGTTGAAGATCACCGCTTTGTGCTCCGAGACGATCTTTTGCAACAGCTTCTCGACGGCACCGGCGAGCTTGGAGGAGTCGCCGCCGATGGCCTTCTCCAGCTCCGTGGCGATGTAGTCGAGACTCTCGGCCATGATCGTGTTCAGGGCCACGAGCGGACCGGCGATCGACTGGCTGGAGCCCACGGCACGGAACTCGAACTTATTGCCCGTGAAGGCGAAGGGGCTGGTCCGGTTGCGGTCGCCGGCGTGCTTGGGGAGCGTGGGCAGCGTGTCCACGCCCACGGTCAGTGTGCCGGTGGACTTGGAGCTCGTGGCCTTCCCCTTCTCGATCTGCTCGAACACGTCGGCAAGTTGGTCGCCGAGGAAGATCGAGATGATCGCCGGCGGCGCCTCGTTGGCGCCGAGGCGATGATCGTTGCCGCTGGCGGCGACGACGGCCCGGAGCAGGTCGGCATGCATGTGGACCGCCCGGATCACGGCCGCACAGAACACCAGGAACTGCATGTTCGCATGCGGCGTCTCGCCCGGCTCGAGCAGGTTGCCCAACTTGCAGCCCAATGACCAGTTGACATGTTTGCCCGAGCCATTGATGCCCGCGAAGGGCTTCTCGTGGAGCAGGCAGGCCATGCCGTACTTCTGGGCCACGCGGGTCAGCGTCTGCATGATCGTCTGCTGGTGATCCGTGGCGATGTTGGCGTTCTCGTAGATCGGAGCGATCTCGTACTGGCTGGGGGCCACTTCGTTGTGCCGGGTCTTGACCGGCACGCCGAGCTTGAAGAGCTCCCGCTCGCCCTCGAGCATGCAGGCCAGCACCCGCTCGGGAATGGCGCCGAAGTACTGGTCCTCGAACTCCTGGCCCTTGGGCGGCTTGGCGCCGAACAGCGTCCGGCCGGTCATCAGCAGGTCGGGCCGCGAGAAGTAGAAGTTGCGGTCGATGAGGAAGTATTCCTGCTCCGGGCCGGCCGAGGCGCTGACCTGGCCCACGTCCTTGTGGCCGAACAACGCAAGCACGCGGCGGGCCTGCTTGTCGACGGCCTGCATCGAACGCAGGAGCGGCGTCTTCTTGTCGAGCGCCTCTCCGGTCCAGGAGCAGAACGCGGTGGGAATGCAGAGCGTGGTGCCGTTGGGGTTGTCGAGGATGTAGGCCGGACTCGTCGGATCCCAGGCTGTGTAGCCGCGGGCCTCGAACGTGGCCCGCAGGCCACCCGATGGGAAGCTGGATGCGTCGGGCTCGCCCTGGATCAATTCCTTGCCGGAGAACTCCGCGATCGCGTCTCCGTCACCCGTGGGCGACAGGAAGCTGTCGTGCTTCTCTGCGGTGATCCCGGTGAGCGGATAGAAGACGTGGGCGTAGTGCGTGGCACCCTTCTCGATGGCCCAGTCCTTCATGGCCAGCGCCACGGCGTCGGCGATGTTCGGGTCGAGCGGCTTGCCCTGCTTGATCGTCGCCTGCAGCGCCTTGTAGACGCTCTTCGGCAGGCGGTCTTTCATGACCGCGTCGCTGAACACGTTGGAGCCGAAGATCTCGCTGGTGGGGGTCTCGCGGAAGTTCCACGCCTGGCCGTTGGACTTGTAGTTGTTGATGGCGGCGATGGCGCTGGAGCGGGCGGTTGTCATGACGAGATCCTTCTTGCTTCTGGGGTGGCGACGACGGGCTGGGCGACACTGGCGTCGGAGCACGACGACAAGCCTGCGCACGGCGTGGCCGCACACGAAGGTCCTGCCGGATCGCGCGTTCCCTCGCAGCCAGAAGAAGATTTCAGCGAGGGAATCGGCCCGACCCGAGTCAGACTAGCGGTGGCCAGACCCGAGTTCAAGTAGCCCGCGGCGGCCGGCGGGTGCCGGTCAGCGGGCCGCGGCACTGTGACCGGCGGGTCGAGCCGCCGGCCTCGGTGTCGTCCGTCGCGCCGCGTCCACGGCGGCGCCGAGGGCCGCGTCGCTGTCCGGGTCTGCCGCCACCCGCTCACCATCCACCGGCCGAGCCGTCACGTGGACGGCCACGTCCGGCTCCACGCCCACGCCACTGAATGGAAGGCCCTTGGGCGAGAAGAACTTGGCGGTCGTGAGCCGCATCCCCACGCCCGCCGCGTCGAGCGGGAAGATGCCTTGGATCGAACCCTTGCCGTAACTCCGTGCGCCCACGATCGTGCCTCGGCCGTGGTCCCGGATGGCCCCCGCGAAGATCTCGCTCGAACTGGCGGAATCGCCGTCGATCACGAGCACGAGTGGCATGCGCCAGGTACCGGGCCGGCCCGCCGAGTAATTGAAGTCCTCGTCGGGGCTGCGGCCCCGCGTGGCCACCACGAGGCCGCGTTCCAGGAACAGGTCGGCGACGTCCACCGCCGCCGAGAGCAGGCCGCCGGGATTGCCCCGCAGGTCGATGACAAGCGATCGCATCCCGGCCGCGTCGAGCCGGCGCAGGGCGGCCTCCAGGTCGGCGGCCGTCGTCTTCTGGAAACTCGTCAACTTGAGGGCGGCCACGCCCGCGGTGCGGTCGATGATCCGGGCCTGCTCCACGCTCGGCACCTCCACGTGCTCGCGTCGCACGGTCACCGCCCGCGCCGGCGCCGGGTGCCGCAGGACCGCCAGCGTGACGAGCGAACCCTCGGGTCCCTGCAGGAGGTGGGCCGCCTCGTCGACCGTCAAGCCGCCGAGCGACCGGCTGCCCACGCCCACGAGGTGGTCGCCCGCACGGATCCCCGACCGCTCCGCCGGACTGCCGGGAATGACGTGCACGACGAGCAGGCCATCGGCCGCGCTTTTCAGTTCCACGCCCAGGCCCACGAAGTTGCCTTCGATCTGGGCGTACAGATCGTCGAGTTGGCCATTGGTCAGGAAGGTCGAGTACTCGTCGAGGCCACCCACCGCCGCCGCCGACATCTCCATCAGTGACACCGCCGGCGGGACGCCCAGGATCGAGTGCGCCGCCCGGGCGATCCACGTCCCGGTCATCTCGGCGTCGTGCTGCGTGGCCACCGGCCGCGAGGCCACGATCCGCTCCACCTGAGCGCGGTACACCGCGCGACGGTCGGGCGTGGCCTGAGTGGCATGCAGCGCGGCGAACATGGGTTCCTCGATGGCCACGTCGATGGCCAGTCGGCCCCGGTTCGCGAGGTGGGCGTAGTCGGGGTTCTCGACGTGGTGCGAGCCGATGCGGGCCAGCACCTCCGCGTAGACGCGCCGCGCGGTCGTCTCGTCGAGATGGCCGAGTTGGCGGCGGAAGGCCGGTTCCGCGTGCCGCCGCGCGATGTCGCAGTGCAGCTTGGCGAGGTCGTATTGGCGGGCCAGCGATGGCGCCAGCGTGCCCTTGCGGGCGGCCGTCTCGCAGATGCTGACCACGTCGGCCCAGCGGCCCTGGTGGGCCAGCGTCGCGGTGCGGGACGCCAGATCGTCGTGTGCTGCGGCCTGAGTCGCATCCGTCTGAAGCTGCGGCGGCTCGACCGCCCGGGCGGCACCCAGCACCAGAAGGAACGCCGCCGTGGTGCGGACGATGGCCGTGAGCCGGCCAAACCACGACGTCGGAAGGCAGACGCCTGTCACGAGGGCAATCCGTTCGCAGGAGGCCGCGCGAAGGGGCGGCAACCAGCGGTCGCTCCGTTGACCGCCCGCGATTATGGATCACGTTTCCGCGCCGGGCAAAAATGCCACCGTGGAAAAATGTGCCGGCCGTGCCGCCCGCCCGCTTCCGGCCGGCATGCCGGCCGGAAGCGGTTCAGGCCCCCGCAGGACGACACATTGGTAGGATCAGGGGCGGTCCCGCATTCCCGGCACGACCCCCATGACCAGTACGCCCGGCTCACCCGGTGCTTCCGCGGCTGCCGATCCCGGCACGGCCCAGCCCACGATCGAGTTGCTCGACCGGGTTCGCGGCGGGGACGCCGACGCGGTCAACCGGCTCCTGGAGCGACACCGGGCGGCGATTCGGCGCATGATCGACCGGCGCATGGACCGCGTCATCGAGCGTCGTGTGGATGCCAGCGACATCGTTCAGGACGTGCTGCTCGAGGCCAACCGCCGGCTGGGCGACTACCTGGCCAACCCCACGATGCCATTCCAACTCTGGCTGCGGCACATGGCCCGTGACCGGCTCATCGACGCCCACCGTCGGCACCGTGTCGCCGCGAACCGCAGCCTCGACCGCGAGGTGCCCCTGGTCGCCGGCGACGGGCAGCGGTCGGAGGCGGACGTGCTCGCGCAGGTGGCCGACCGCGAACTCACTCCCGCCGCCGCCGCCACATGGCACGAGTTGGAGCGGCGTTTTGCGGCCGCCGTGGAACTGCTCGACGACGCAGACCGGCAGATCGTGCTGCTGCGGCACTTCGAGCATCTCTCCACCGCTGAGGCGGCCGAAGTGCTCGGCCTCACGAAACCGGCCGTGGGGATGCGCTACCTGCGGGCGATGCGTCGGCTGCGCACCCTGCTCGACGAGGGGTCCGTGGACTTGGCCCGGCCGGCGCCACCGGCCGGCGGCTGACGCGCCGCGGCCGGCCCGACTCCCCGCGGTGAGCGCCCGCCTATCATGTGGAAAGTGGATCGATGCGGTGTTTCTCCGGGGACAGGCCTTCGCATGATGCCGTCGACGCAGGGGCGGGTGCGGGCTGTCGAGGAGCCGCTGCCGCCAGACCAGGAAGCCGTGCTGGCCGACCTCGTCGCCGAGTTGTCGGAACAACGCGGCCCTGCCGCGGCGCAACTCCTGGAAACGATGGCCGCCGCCCACCCGGCGCTCGCAGGCCAGTTGCGCGAACTGTTCGCGGCCATGTCGATGGCTGACGCGGTGGCCGACGAGTCGACGATCCTCGAGCGCCGCGGCGCCGCGCTGCGGCCGCCCCCGGCTCCGCCCTGGCAGGATGGCTTCATGCCCGGCGCCGCGCTGCCGGCCACGTTCGGCGACTACGAACTCCTCGAGGAGATCGGCCGGGGTGGCATGGGCGTGGTGTACCGGTCGCGGCAGCGGAGCCTGGATCGCTTCGTGGCCGTGAAGATGCTCCTGCGCCGCGATCTGGCCAGCCAGGCCGATCTGGCCCGGTTTCGCAGCGAGGCGGAGGCGGCGGCCCGCCTCGACCATCCGGGCATCGTCTCGATCTTCGAGGTCGGCGAATGTGACGGCCATCCCTTCTACAGCATGCAGTACGTGGAGGGCACGACACTGGCGCGGAGGCTCGCCGCCGGCCCGGTCCCGCCGCGCGAGGCCGCGGCGCTCCTGGCCAGCGTGGCCGAGGCGGTGCACGTGGCCCACGGTCGCGGCGTGCTGCACCGCGACCTCAAGCCGTCGAACATTCTCATCGATGCGACCGCCGCGCCGCATGTCTCCGACTTCGGCCTCGCCAAGCGATTGGAGGGAGACGAGTCGGTCACGCACACGGGCGCCATCCTGGGCACGCCTTGCTACATGTCACCGGAGCAGGCCGCCGGCAGCCGCGGCGACGTCGGTGCCGCGAGCGACGTGTGGAGCCTGGGTGCCATCCTCTACCAGTTGCTCACCGGCCGCCCGCCCTTCCAGGCGTCGAACCCCATGGACACGCTGCTGGCGGTGCTGGAGACGGACCCGCCGCTGCCGCGGTCGATCGAGCCGCGGGTCGATCGCGATCTGGAGATGATCGCGCTGAAGGCCCTGCAGAAGCCGCAGGATCTCCGCTATGCCTCGGCCGCCGAACTGGCCGCCGACCTGCGTTCCTATCTGGCAGGCGAGCCCGTGGCGGCCCGCCGTGGCGGCCTCGCCGACGTGGTGTCGCGGATTTTCAGCGAGACGCACCACGCCGTCGTGCTCGAGAACTGGGGCCTGCTCTGGATGTGGCACTCGGTGGTGATCCTCGGGTTGTGTGTGACCACCGACGTGCTGGCCTGGCAGGGCGTGGCCAGTCGCTGGCCCTACGTCGTGCTCTGGGGCGGCGGGCTGGCGCTGTGGGCGCCGATCTTCTGGGCATTGCGGCACCGCACGGGGCCGGTCACGGCGGTGGAGCGGCAGATCGCCCACGTCTGGGGTGGCAGCGTGATCGCCAGCGTGCTGTTGTTCTGGGTCGAGGCGCTGCTCCACGACGACGGCGGCGAACTCAAGGTGCTGACGCTGTCGCCCGTGCTGGCGCTGCTTGCCGGCCTGGTATTCTTCGCCAAGGCCGGCATCCTCTCCGGCGTGTTTTACATTCAGGCCGCCGTGCTCTTCGCCACGGCGCTCGTGATGTGCCTGGTACCCGATTACCAGCATGTGATTTTCGGACTGGTGAGCGCCGCCTGTTTCTTCGTGCCCGGTCTCAAGTACTTCCGGCAGCGGGGCCGGACGACGTGATGGGCCGGCGGGACCGTCATCGGCGCGGCGGGCGGCGCGGGGAACACCTGCGGCCGGGCCACCACTTGGCGGCCGTCGTGATGTTCTGTGGGGCCGTGCTCGCGAGTGCGGCGACCGCCGGCGACTGGCCGCAGATTCTCGGCCCCACCCGCGACGGCGTGGCCGCGGCGGATGAGAAACTCGCAGCCTCCTGGCCCCTGGACGGGCCGCCGGCCGACTGGCGGCGGGAGGTGGGCGCCGGCTATGCCGGGGTGGCGGTGGCCGGCGGCCGCGCGTTCCTCTTCCACCGCGTCGCCGACGACGAGGTGCTCGAGGCCCTCGACGCGGCCACGGGCGAGACCCTGTGGCGCGACTCGCACCCCACCACGTTCGTGCCGCAGGTGGGGGGCGGTGCCGGGCCGTTGTGCGTGCCCGTGGTGCACGGCGGCCGCGTGATCGTGTTTGGCGCCCAGGGCGTACTCGCCTGCGTCGATGCGGCCAGCGGCCGGCGGCTCTGGTCGCGGCGGACGCACCGCGAGTTCGACGCGCCGGAGGGCTACTTCGGCGCGGGCTCGACGCCGCTGGTCGTGGCTGGCCGGGTGATCGTGAACGTGGGCGGCCGCAAGGGCTCGGGACTGGCGGCCTTCGCGCTCGACACCGGGGCCACCGAGTGGACGGCGACCGGCGACGCCGCCGGCTACTCGGCGCCGGTGGCCGTCGACGTGGCCGGCGCGCCGCACGTGCTGGCGGTGACGCGGTCGTCGTGCGTCCTCGTGGCGGCCGTCGACGGTGCCGTGCGCTGGAGTTTTCCCTTTGGCAAACGTGGGCCGACCGTCAACGCCGCCACGCCGATCGTGTTTCCCGACGGCCACCTGCTGGTGACGGCGTCGTATGGCGTGGGTACGGTCTATGCGGCCTTCGACGACCGTGCCGCGCGGCCGCTGTGGCAGGGGGAGCGACCGCTGGCCACACAGTACTGCACGCCCGTGGCCGTGGATGGACTCCTGTACGCCATCGACGGCCGGGATGACGTGCCCCCGGCGAATTTCATCTGCTTCGAACGGGCGGGGGGCGCCGTGCGTTGGACTGCGGCCGACTTCGGCTACGGCACGCTCCTCGCCGCCGACGGGAAACTCATCGTCGCCAGAACCGACGGTGAACTGCTGCTCGTCAAACCAGCCGCTGCCGAACCGCAGATCCTCTCCCGCGCCCGGCCCTTCGCCGTCGGGCCGCAGGCCGGCGCGGTCCGCGCCCTGCCGGCCCTGTCCGGCGGCCGGCTCTACCTGCGGAATGATGCCACGCTCACGTGCCTGCGCGTGGCACCGTGAGCCCGGCGCCGAACGGCCGGGGAAGAAAGTCGCGGATCCGGAACGTCCCGGCGCCCTCGATCACGATTTCCGTCTCGGGTCCGCCGAACTCCGTCATCACCTGCAGGCAGGCACCGCAGGGCACCAGCTGCGGCACCGCGGCCCCGCTGCGGTCGCGGCACACAAGCGCGACACGCCGCAACGTGCGGGCCCCGGCCACAACGCCCGCGAAGATCGCCGTGCGTTCCGCGCAGATCGTGAGCCCGTAGGAGCCGTTCTCCACGTTGGCGCCGCGGTACACGACGCCGGGTTGGTCGGCGAACTCCGCCGCCGCACCGACATGCCAGCCGGAATAGGGGGCATGTGCATGGGCCGCCGCCCGCAGGGCCTCGGCGACGAGCGCGGCGGCATTGGTGTCGGGGTCGGGTCTGGTCATGGGATTGGGGGCCCGGGGATCAATCATCGGGTATAGCCGGCGGGCGGCGCCCACACAATCGGCACACATACCCGGGATCGGAGCCGTGTCGACAGAGCCGGCCGCGGTCGTATGATCACGGGCCACCGGAAACGAAAGGATCTCGCCGTGCCGGGCCTCCACGTCTCGCCCCATCCGCTCGTGGCGCACCATGTGGTGACACTGCGCGACCCGGCCACTCAGCCGCCCGCCTTCCGCCGCGTGGTCCGCCAACTCACCAGGCTCCTGGCCGTCGAGGCCACGGCGAGCCTGCCCACCGCCGAGGTGCAGGCCGTCACGCCGCTGGGAGCGGCCCGCGGCCGGCGCATCGCCGAGCGGATCGCCATCGTGCCCATCCTCCGCGCCGGACTGGGGATGGCCGACGGCCTCCTGGAACTGATTCCCGACGCCGAGGTCTGGCACATCGGCCTCTACCGTGACGAGGCCACGCTGCAGCCTCAGGAGTACTACAACAAGCTGCCACTGTCCTGCGGTGCCGGGCTCGCCATCGTGGTCGATCCCATGCTTGCCACGGGGGGTTCGGCCGTGCGCACCTGCGAGATCCTGCGCGCAGCCGGCATCCACCGGATCGTGTTCGTGGCCCTGATCGCTTCTCCCGAGGGTGTGGCCTGCCTGCAGCAGGCCATGCCCGACGTGTCGATCCACGTGGCCGCCCTGGATGAGGGCCTCAACGACGTGGGCTACATCGTGCCCGGACTGGGCGACGCTGGCGACCGGCAGTTCGGCACGGCGCCGCACTGACAACGGGGCCGGCCAAGCCGGGAAAGGCTCTCGATGCGTGCCGTCGACCTGATCCGCCGCAAGCGCGACGGCGGCGCCCTGTCGAGTGAAGAGATCTCGTTCCTGGTGGGCGGGATCGGTTCGGGGGAGGTGCCCGAGTACCAGTGGGCGGCACTGTTGATGGCGATCGTGTGGCGCGGGATGGATCCCTCCGAGACGGCCGCCCTCGTCTCGGCAATGCTGCATTCGGGCACGGTCATCGACCTCTCGGACATCCCGGGCCCCAAGGTCGACAAACATTCGACCGGCGGCGTGGGGGACAAGACGAGCCTGATCCTATCGCCGATCGTCGCGGCCTGCGGCGTCACGGTGCCGATGGTGTCGGGCCGCGGCCTGGGGCACACCGGCGGCACGCTCGACAAACTGGAGAGCATCCCCGGCTTCCGGGTCGGCGTCGATCTGGCCACCTACCGGCGCATCGCCCGGGACTGTGGGCTGGTCTTGGCGGGCCAGACCGCGGAGATCGCCCCGGCCGACCGCGTGCTCTACGCGCTCCGCGACGCGACGGCCACGGTGGAGTCGATCCCGCTGATCACGGCCTCCATCCTCTCCAAGAAACTGGCCGAGGGGATCGACGCGCTCGTCCTCGACGTCAAGACCGGCGACGGCGCCTTCATGTCGCGGCCCGAGGATGCCCGAACGCTGGCCGGCAGCATGACCACGATCGGCCGCGCCCTGGGCAAGCCCGTCCGCGCCCTGCTTACGAGCATGGATGAGCCGCTGGGGCTCACCGTGGGCAACGCGCTCGAGGTCCGCGAGAGCATCGACTGCCTGCGCGGGGGCGGGCCCGCCGACCTGATGGAAGTGTCGTTGGAGCTGGCGGCTGAGATGCTTCTGGCCGCGGGAGTCGCCGAAGGCCGTTTCGAAGCGCTGGCGAAATGTCGCCGAGCCGTGGCCGACGGGTCGGCGCTGGAGCGGTTTCGGCGGGTGATCGCGGCCCAAGGGGGCGACCCCCGCGTCTGCGACGACCCGCGTGCGGTGCTGCCCCGGGCCACCGGCGTCGAGTCCTTTCCGGCCCCCGCAACCGGCTACCTCAAGCGACTCTGGGCCTGGTCGGTGGGGCAGTCGTCGATGCTCCTGGGCGCGGGACGCAGCACGGTTCAGTCGCCCATCGACCACGCCGCCGGCATCGTGCTGCGGCGCAAGGTCGGCGACCCGGTCGTGGCCGGGGAGCCGATCGCCGAACTCCACTACAATCCCAGCCACGCCGCGGCCCTGCCAGCGGCCCTGGAGATGCTGCGGCAGGCTGTGGAGATCGGGCCCGAGCCGGTGTCCCGGCAACCGCTCATTCTGGAACGCCTCTGACACGCCGGGGGACATCCCATGGATCACCTCGACCACTACCGAGGATTGCTGGGCATGGCCGCGATCCTGGCCGTGGCCTGGGCCTGCTCCGAGAACCGGCGGGCGGTTTCGCCGCGCATGGTGCTCGGCGGCCTGGCCCTGCAGTGGGCCTGCGGCGCGATGCTGCTGCGGTTCGAGGCCGGGCGGACGGCGCTGGCCTGGGCCAGCCGGTGGGTGGAGAGCGTGCTTGCCTGCGCCGAGGAAGGAGCGCGGTTCCTGTTCGGTTCCAAACTCGTCGCCGCCGACGGGCCCGTCGGCTTCGTGTTCGCCTTTCGCGTCCTGCCCACGATCGTGTTCGTGGCGGCCCTGTTTGCCGTGCTCTACCACCTGGGCATCATGCAGGTGGTGGTGCGCGGGTTCGCCTGGGTGACCGCCAAGGTGCTGGGCTCGAGCGGCGCCGAGACGCTCAACGCCGCCGCCAGCATCTTCCTCGGTCAGACCGAGGCGCCGCTGGTGGTGAGGCCCTACCTGTCACGCCTGACACGGTCCGAACTCGCGGTCGTGATGGTGAGCGGCATGGGTCTCGTGTCCGGGGGCGTGCTCGGGGCTTACATGGCCTTCGGCTGCCGGTCGCAGGACCTGCTCACCGCCATCCTCATGACCTTTCCGGCCACGATCTACCTGACCAAGATCTTCATTCCCGAAACCGGCCGCCCCGAGACGCTGGGCAGGCTCGAGGTGAGCGGGGAGCGGATCGACGCCAACGTCATCGACGCCGCCGCCCGGGGCACCCGCGAGGGCATGATCCTGGCGGCCAACGTGGGGGCGGTGCTGATCGCCTTCATCGCGCTGGTGGCGCTGGTCAACATGGCGCTGGCCTGGATCGGTGGCTGGTGGGCCGACCCCGACCTGTCGCTGCAGGGAATTCTGGGAGCGCTGCTGGCACCGGTGGCCTGGCTGATCGGCGTCCCCTGGGCGGAGTGCGGCACGGTGGGCGGCCTGTTGGGCACGCGCACGGTGCTCAACGAAATGGTGGCCTACGAGTCGCTCGGGGCACTGGCTCGGGGCGGCGCCCTGGGGCCGCGGTCGGTGTCGCTGGCCACGATCGCGATGTGCAGTTTCGCCAACATCTCGAGCATCGGCATCCAGGTGGGCGGCATCGGGGCGCTGATTCCCGAGCGGCGCGGCGAACTGGCCCGCCTCGGCGTGAAGATGCTCGTCATCAGCACGCTGGCCACCGCCCTGTCGGCGGCCATCGCCGGCGTGCTCATGCCGTAGCCGTCAGCCCGTGATCCACGTGGCGAGCCAGTACAGGCTGCCTGCCAGGGTCATCGCCACCGGGAGGGTGAGCACCCATGCCAGGGCGATCTCGCGGACGGTTTCCGGCTGGATGCCCGACTTGTTGGCCCACATCGTGCCGGCCACGCCCGACGAGAGCACGTGCGTGGTGCTCACCGGCATGCCCAGGGAATCGGCCATCCCGATCGTCGTGGCGGCCACGAGTTCGGCCGCCCCCCCCTGGGCATAGGTGAGATGCGTCTTGCCGATCTTCTCGCCCACGGTCTTCACGATTCGTTCCCAGCCGAACATCGTGCCGATCCCCAGGCAGAGCGCGACGCCCATCACGACCCACTCGGGCACGTATTCCACCGGCTTGGACAACTGCCCGGCGAGGCTCTTGAGCACCTTGCGGCGATCCTCGGCGAGATTCTCGCCAAACTGCCGCAGCAGCGTGCGGACCGAGGCCCCCAACTCGACCAGGTTCGTGCGGAGTTTCCAGCGATCATCCGCATGGAGGTCCTTGAAACTCGTGCGGCCGTCGAGGCTCTGCACCACCGACTGGGCCAGCGGCAGGGGATCGAGCGTGGCGAGCACGACGTCGTTCCGGGGAAAGGGATCGAACACACTGTCGACGAGGCTGTCCGTCAGTGACGCCTCGGACACTTCCAGCGTCGCCTCGGCCGCGACGGCCGCGGATCGCGTCAGCCGCTCCACCCGGGCGGAGGCGAGATGCTGATCCTTGAGAGCCCCCATCAGCCGGGCCACCTCGGGGGCGGAAAGCTCAGTCTCCAGTTGCCGCGCCGCCTCGCGCGTGGCCGTGACGTCGTGCGCCGACGTGTTCATGTTGAGGGCGTAGGACGCCGGCACGATGCCGATCAGCACGAGCATGATCAGGCCCATCCCCTTTTGGCCGTCGTTGGAGCCGTGCGCGAAGCTCACGCCGGTGCAGGTGCCGACGAGCAGCGCCCGGATCCACCACGGCGGCGGTCGGTCGCCGTGGGGCGGCTCGTAGAGTTCGCGTGCGGGAACGAGGGCCTTGCAGAGCAGCAGCAGCAGGGCCGCGAGGCCGAAGCCGATCACGGGGGAGAGGATCAGCGCCATGCCCACCTCCGATGCCTTGTGCCAGTTGATCCCGTTCCAGGCCGAGCCGTGCTCCATCCAGGCGTTCATCATGCCCACGCCCATGATCGAGCCGATCAGGGAGTGGGAACTGGAGGCGGGCAGCCCTCGATACCACGTGGCGAAGTTCCAGATGATCGCCGCACCGAGCAGGGAGAGCACCATCGCCAGCCCACGGCCCGACTTGATGTCGACGAGCAGATCGACCGGCAGCAGGTGCACGATGCTGAAGGCCACCCCGATGCCACCGGCATGGACGCCGATGAAGTTCCAGATGCCCGACCAGATCACCGCCGGCGTGGGCCGCATCGACTTCGTGTAGATCACCGTGGCCACCGCGTTGGCCGTGTCGTGGAAGCCGTTGATGACCTCGAAGCCGAAGGCAACCCCGAGCGCGGCCAGGAGCAGGATCACCTGCCCGGTGGAAAGTGCCGCAAAGCCGTCGAAGTAATCCACGCCCTGCCTCCCTGGGGGCTCGCGCCCACCGGCCGCGAGGCCAACCTACGCCGGGTGGAGTGGTCGAACAAGGAAGCCTGGCCCCCGTCATCGAAATCTCATACTGTGAGAGGAGGAGGCGAACCGGCGGTCGGCGGCGAGCGTAGAAGCACCGGGAGGTGGGCGTGGGCCGGGGGAGCAGGCTGGTCGTGGAGCAGCAGGTGGCCGGGTCGGCGGTCACGTACCTGCACCATGGCATCGACGTGGGCGACGGCACGGTCGTGCATGCTCGCCCGGATGACTCGTGCCGGCCGTTCGGCGGCGGCCGTGTGGTGCGCTCGAGCATGTCCGAGTTCACCGGGGGAGCCGCGGTGCGCGAGGTCGATGATCCACCGTCCAGGTTTCCGCCTTCGGAGGTGGTGGCCCGCGCCCTGCGTCACCAGGGCCGACCCGGGTACTGCCCCATCGTGGACAACTGCGAGCACTTCACGACTTGGTGCGCGACGGGTCTGCGTCGGAGCCGGCAAGTGGAGATCGTCGCGTCCCGCGTCCATGCGGCCGTGGTGCGCACGACCGGCGCGCTTGCGACGAGGATGGCCGCCGGAGGCGCCGTCCGCCCGGCGGTGCGCACGGCTCTGGGCGCGGGAGTGCGCGTCGGATTGCGGACGCTCGTGCCCGCAGCGCTCGCGGCCGAGGCCGTGGCCCTGGCCGTGGAGTGGCGGTTGCATCAGCGTGACCACTCCGCCCCCGCCAGCCGCCGGGCCGGCGAGTCGGCCGGACTCGTGACCAGTGCGGCGGTGTTTGCCGTGTCGGGTCTGCCCGCCGGCCCGGCCGGCGTGCTCGCCGGGGCCCTGGCCGGCGCGGCGGCATGGGCGGTCGGATCGGCCTTCAGCGGTAATCTGACAGGGCGCCCGGCCGCCAGGCGACCCGCAGCGCGTTGAGCACCGCGACGACGTCGATCGCCTCCTGCAGAAGCGCGCCTGCGGCCGGCGGCAGATAACCCGCTGCCGCAAACCCCATCCCCACCAGGCTCGCAGCCATGCCCCCGACGGCGCTTTGCAGTGCGACGCTGCGCAGCCGCCGACCGATGTGGAACAGTTCGTCCACCCGTTCGAGTGCCGAGTCCATCACCACGGCGCCGGCCGCCTCGCTGGTGACGTCACTGGCGGTGCCCATCGCGATCCCCACCGTGGCCGCGGCCAGTGCGGGAGCGTCGTTGATGCCGTCGCCGACGAACACCGTCGCAGCCTCGGCCGTCGCCTGCTCGACCAACTTGAGCTTGCCCTCGGGCTGGATGCCGGCATGCACCTCGGTGATGCCGACGACGTCGGCCAGCCATTTCACCTCACTCTCGCGGTCGCCCGAGACAAGCATCACGCGCGACAGGCCGTGAGCGGGCGACAGATGACCCACGAACGAGCGGCCGTCAGCGCGGGGCGTGTCCCGGAACCGTAGCACGGCCTCCAGGACCCCGTCGACCACGACGATGCATTCGAGGCCGCCAGCCACGGGGGGCAAGCGGCCGGGGCCGGCCGGGTCGAGCGCCGCGAGTTTCTGCCGGCTCGTGATCGCCACGTCGTGCGCCTGATCGCCGTCGTCCGGTCGCGTGATGCGGCCGGTCAGTCCCTGCCCCGGCTTCTCGGCGAGGGCCTCCACGTCGAGCATGCGCAGCGATCGATCGGCGGCGGCCTGGATGACGGCCGCGGCAAGGGGGTGCTTGGAGTAGCCCTCCAGGCTCGCGGCCAGTGTCAGCACCTCGTCCTCGGAAAGCCCGCCCAGGGTGATCACGTCGGTGAGTCGCGGTGTTCCGTAGGTGAGCGTGCCGGTCTTGTCGAAGATCGCCGTGCGGCAGGTGTCGAGCCGTTCGAGGATGGCCGGGTCGCGGATCACGATGCCGCGGCTGGCGGCCAGGGAGACCGCACCGATGATCGCCACCGGGATTGCGATCAGGAGCGGGCAGGGCGTGGCGACGACGAGCACCGCGAGGAACCTGGTGGGGCTGCCGCTGGCGAACCAAGCCGCTGCGGCGATGGCCACCGCCAGGGGCGTGTAGAGGGCGCCGAGGGAATCGGCCATGCGCCGCAGTTGCGGCCGCCGTTCCTCGCTGGAACGCAGCACGTCCATGATCTTGGCGTACCGGCTGTCGCCGACGACACGTTCCGTGCTGATTTCGAGGGCCGCCTGGCCGTTGATGGCCCCCGAGAGCACGTTCGATCCCGGTGCCTTCGCCATCCGGTAGGGCTCGCCGGTGAGGTAACTTTCGTCCATCGAGCCACGGCCGCTGACCACGTGGCCGTCCACCGGGCAGATCTCGTGGGGCAGGACGACGATCACGTCGCCGACGGCGACCTCCGCCAGGGTGATGTCGGTGAGGCCGGCCGGGGATTTTTTGTGGGCCAGGGTCGGCATCCGGCGGGCCAGGGCGTTGAGCACGTCGCCGGCCCGGCTCACCGCCCGCGATTCGAGCGCCTCGCCGCCCGACAGCATCAGGACCACGAGCACGCCGGCCAGATACTCGCCGAGCAGGATGCTCGTCACGATCGAAATACCGGCGAGCAGGTCGGAGCCGAACGTGCCGGAAAGCAACTTGCGCAGGAGATCCCAGACCAGCGGCAGGCCGCCGAGGGCGAGCATGGCCACGAGCGGCACGTCGGCGCGGGTGAGGCTGCGGCCCGGAAGCCAGCGGCCGGGATCGAGGCCGCCGAGATCGACGGGCTGCCCGCCGGCTCCCGACCATTCGAGCAGTCCCCAGGCGGCCAGCGCCACGATCGCCCCCAGCGCGATCAGTTCGTTGACGGGCAGCCTCCGGGTGCCGGGCCCGGCGTCACGGTGCGGCGATTGCATGCGTTTGGCCTCAGGGGACGGAGCCGTCAGCTGTGCATTCGCGGCACGGGGTCGCCGTGGTCGATGATCGCAGCCTCCGCGGCGGCGAGTTCCTGAAGCCGGGTCCGCACCGCCTCCTCCGGCGCGAAGCCGCAGGCGAGTCGCACGTAGGTGGCGTGGTGCCGGGCCTCCGATTCGAACAGGCCGCCGTAGAATGCCCGCAGTTCCGCGTCCGGGGCGTGGTCCCGCAGCAGGGCGAACCGTTCGCAGCTCCGGGCCTCGATCAGCCCCGCCACCAGCAGCCGGTCGACGGCCCGCCCCGGCTCGGGTCGGCGGATCAGTTCGTGGAGCCTGCGGCCGTAGGAACTCGGCGCCAGTTTGCGGAACGGGATGCCGCGGCGTTCGAGCAGGTCGAGGACGAGGTGGAAGTGCTCGAGCTCCTCGTTCACGATCTCCGTCATGGCCCGCGCCAAATCGGCGTGGTCGACGTAGGCAAACAGCAGATTCATCGCCACGCCGGCCGCCTTCTTTTCGCAGTGGGCGTGATCGACGAGGATGTCCTCGAGGTGCGACTCGGTCTGGGCGAGCCAGCGGGCCGCCGACTGGGATTGCAGGCTCAGCATCGCGGTACCCGATCCCACGTCGGAAAACGCGTCCGCCCGCTGCGGCCGCTTGCCGGCAGTGTGCCGGTGACGACATCATACTCAGGTCGTCGCGCCGTCCGGCGTGGCAGCCCCGGAGCCGGCGCGAGCCGGAACGTGCGTGATCGCCTTCGACCGCCCCCGGGATGGAGACGCTCGGCCGGCTGAGCGGAACGTGCTCGGCGGCCCCCTCGTCCCCTGTTCGACCGATCCGCTCACCGGCTTCTTCCGCGACGGTTGCTGTCGCACCGGCGCCGACGATGGGGGCGTGCACACGGTGTGCGCGGTGATGACGCCGGAATTCCTGGACTTCACCGTACGGGCCGGCAACGATCTGGTCACGCCCCGGCCCCAGTGGGGCTTCCCGGGCCTCGTGGCCGGTGATCGCTGGTGCCTGTGCGCCGCCCGCTGGCTGGAGGCGGCCCAGTCAGACTGCGCGCCGTCCGTGGTGCTCGCGGCCACGCACGAGAAGACGCTCGCCATCGTGCCGCTCGAGTTGCTCAAGCGGCATGCCGTGACGCCCGCATGAGCCCCGTCGTGCTGCCGCTCGCGATCGGGGTCGTGGCCCTGCTCTACGCGTCAGTCGGGCATGCGGGCGCCACCGGGTATATCGCGGTGATGTCGCTGCTCGGGCTGCCGCCGGACGTGATCCGGCCCACGGCGCTGGTTCTCAACGTGGTCGTGGCGGCGATCGGCACCACCCAGTTCGTCAGGGCGGGCCACTTTCGCCGCAGCCTGTTCCTGCCGCTGGCCGCGGGGAGCGTGCCCTGCGCGGTCCTCGGCGGCACGGTGAAACTCCCCACGGCCGTGTTCGAAGCGCTCCTCGGTGGCGTGCTTCTCGTGTCGGCGACGCGAATCGTCATCGAATGCTGTCGCCGGGGGGCCACCGAGCCCGAGCCGGCGGCGAAGCCCGGTGGCCCCAACGCCCGGTTGCCGCTCGTCCTGCTCGGCGGGTCGATCGGCATGTTCTCGGGACTGACGGGGGTGGGAGGTGGCGTGTTCCTGACCCCGGTGCTGCTCGCGCTGCGGGCGGCGCCGGTCAAGCAGGTGGCCGCCGTCACGGCGCCCTTCATCCTCGCCAATTCGCTGGCCGGTCTGACGGGAGGGCTGGCCGCCGGCGGAGCGCTGCCGCAGGTGCATCTGTCACTCGTGGCGAGCGCCGTCGTCGGCGGCACGATCGGCGCCCAGTTGGGTGCCTTTCAGCTGCCGGTGCGAGTCCTGCGGCTGCTCATCGCCACGGTGCTCGCCGTGGCGAGCGTCAAACTGCTGCCGCTCTGAGACATGCCTCAGTGGGCAGTGACCTTCGAGAACAGGTTGAGTACGACGACGCCCGCGACGATGAGGGACAAGCCCAGGATCGCCGCCGGGTCGAGTTTCTGGCCGAGGAACAGCCAGCCGATCGTGGCGATGAGCGTCACGCCCACGCCGCTCCAGATGGCGTAGGCGATCCCCACCGGTACCTTGTCGAGGGTCAGCGAGAGAAAGAAGAAGGCGAGCCCGTATCCGACCACGACCACGACGCTGGGCACGAGTTTCGTGAACCCTGCCGCAGACCGCAGGAAGCTCGTGCCCACGACCTCTGCCACGATGGCGATCGCCAGATAGAGCCAGTGCATCGTCGAGTCTCCGGTGGCCGGCATCCCGCTGTGCATCGGGCTTCGTGGAGTGCCGAGGTGGTCGTCGGGGTCCGAGCGCGTCAGGTCCGCATGCCGAGGCCGAGGACGTCGCGGCAGTGGCGGATGCTGCGGGCCAGCTCGGACAGTTGGTAGCGGCGCTCGGCCTCCTCGCGGGCTACGCCCGGGGGCGGCTGAAAGGGCTCGAGCGGGCGGCCCCTCCTCGCCAGCGCCAGGAAGGCGGCCAGTTCGTCGGCCCGGGCGTCGGGGAACGTCCTCCAAAAGTCGCGCCGCCAGACGGGTAACGGTCGCGCGAAGCCGGAGATCGTCTCGATGTGGACGGCGACCCCGGGACAGCGCTTCTCGAACAGGTCGAAGAAGGCGGCCAAGTCGGTACAGCCCTCGCCCATGGCCGTCCATTGCACGGAGACACCGTCGGCGGTTTCCCAAGCCATCGTGTCGCGCAGGCTCGTCGTCAGCACGTGCGGCGCCAGCGTGTCGAGAGCGAGGACGGGGTCTTCGAGCGTCCAGCAGGCGTTGCCAGAGTCAAAGTTCACTCCCACGAAGTCGGGGCCGGCATCGTTCACGAGGCCGAGCAGTTCCCGCGACAGCATGTCGCCGGCGTGGTTTTCCACCGCAATCTTCACGCCGGCGTCGAGGGCCCGGCTTCGGGCGGCCTTGAGCACGGCGACGGTGTCGGCGATCCGGGCCGCGATGCCCCCCTCGGTGGCCCGGTCCTCATGGCTGCCGAGGATCACCCGAAAGGCCTTCGACCCCAGCGTCCGGGCCATCCGGATGCCGGTGGCCAGATGCTCGTCCGCGGTGCCCCAATCCTTCTTGAAGGTCTTCGACGTCGGACAGATGCTCCATGAACCGAGGGCGATCTCAACGCCCCGCTCGGTGGCATAGTTGCGGATCTCCTTCAGCGAGGCGTCGTCGAGACGGCCCTCGAACGGGCCGAAGTCGGTGATGAACAATGAGTCGCAGCCGAGCGTCACGGCGTGATCGATGAGCTGTCGGGCGTTCCACCTCATGCCGCGCACGGCGAAGTTGTCGAACCCCAGGCGGATGCCCCGCCGCCGGACCTCGGCGCCGGGTGCGCCGGCCGCAGCCAGCGCCGTCATGCCGGCGGCCAGGAAGCTGCGACGGGATGGTTCGGAGGGCCGCATGCCGGCGACGCGTCCTGTCAGGGTGTGGCGGCGGCCGGCTTCTCGAGCCGGTACAGCGCCTTGTCAGTGCGCAGGTAGAGCGCCCGTCCCAGGGCCGCGGGCGTGGCGAAGATCTGACCGTCGAGCCGGTTCGTGGCCAGCAGCTCGAACGTCGTGCCGGGCCTGATCACGAACGTGTCGCCGTCGCGGTTGCCCACGTAGATCCGCCCATCGGCAAGGAGCGGCGACGACGAAAAGTTTCCCCCCAGCCGCTCGGTCCACACCGGCCGGCCGCTGCGGGCGTCGAGGCAGGTGGCCACGCCCTTGTCGCTGACGACATACAGTTCGTCGCCCACGACGAGCGGCGAGGACATGTTCGGGGCGCCCTTCTTCTCCCGCCACGCGATGGCGGGGGCGGTGCCGGTCTCCGGCAGCCTGACGGCCAGCAATTCCGGCTGCATGAAGCTCGTGCTCATGAACACCAGGCCGTGGGCCGTCACCGGCCGAGGCACGATGGAAAAGCCGAGCACGCCGTAGGAAAGCCGCCACAATTCGGCGCCCGTGGCCGCGTCGTAGGCATAGATCCAGTCGGCGGCCGGCGAGACGAGCACGTCGCGGCCATCGCGTTCGATCACGAGCGGCGTGCCGTAGGCCTTCTTGAGCTGGGTATCGGCCCGCAGTTCTCCGCTGCGCTCGGTCTTCCAGGCCACCTTGCCGGTGGCGGCGTCGAGGGCCACCACGTACTGCACGTCGCGGCCGTCGCAGTGGACGATCAGCTTGTCCTGCCAGAGCACCGGCGTGCTGCCTGGGCCGTTCTCGTGGTCGAGCCTCAGGTCGCGGTGCGCCCACACCACCGTGCCGGCCGTCGTGTCGACGCAGGCGGTGCCGAAGTCCCCGAAGTGGCAGTACAGGCGGCCAGGGGCCAGCACCGGCGACGGGGAGGCGTAGGAGTTGAGCGAATGGATGGGTTGGGGGTCGGCGATCGTGAACAGCTCGATGTCGTGCAGGAGCCGGCCCGAGGCGCGGTCGACACACAGGGCGCGGAGTTGCACCGGCCCGGATACGACGAGGGAGTTGCCGGGATGGGCCCGCAGCCGCGCCGCCTTCTCTTCCGCCGAGATCTCACTCTCCACGGCGGTCGTCATCCAGATCCGCTCGGCGTCGATCACAGGCGAAGACCAGCCGCGCCCCGGCAGCGGCGTCTTCCAGGCCACGTTCTCGGTCTCGCTCCAGGTGAGCGGCAGATCGTGGGCGGTGGCGGCGTGCCCCTGGCCGCCGGGGCCGCGCCATTGCGGCCACGCCTCAACGCCTCTGGATGCCTGCGCGAACAGCCCCACCGCCACCGCGAGTGCCGTCTGGGTGCCTGCCAGGAGAGGGCGTCGCGTGGTGCGCATGGGGAGAAGTTCCTGGGGAGAATTTTCTCGCGGGTTGGCAGGATACCAGACTGGGCGGCGCATCCCTCAGCCGCCCCCGAGCAGCCGCCGGGCCGCCGCCTGCTCCACGGCCGAACCCACGACCGCGACGTCGTCGCCGGCCTGGAGGACGAAGTCGGGCCCCGGATTTGGGCAGGTTCGGCCAGCCCGTCGCACGGCGATCACGGTGGCGCCGGTCGCCGTGCGCACCGCGAGTTCGCCGATCGAGCGGCCCGCCGCGCCGCCACCGGTCGGCACCCGGCAGGAACCCAGGTCGGCCGCCGCCGGCAGCGCCGGGGCGGAGCGGCGCGGGGCTGAGCGCAGGAATCCGTAGTTCTCCAACCGCATGCGGTCGACGAGGCCGTCAACAGTGTCCTCCGGAACGTCATAGACCGCGAGCACCCGCTCGAACAGCGACAGCGCGGTCTCGAACTCCGCGGGGATCACCTCGTCGGCGCCCAGCGACTCGAGTTCATCGACCTCGGAAACGTGCTCCGTGCGCACGAAGATCCTCACGTCGGGAGCCAGTTCGCGGGCCACCCGCACGCTGCGGCGACTGCTGGCCGGATCGGAGATCGCCACCACGAGAGCCCGGGCGCGCTCGATCCCGGCGTGGGTGAGCACGGCTGCGCGGGTGCAGTCACCGTAGCGGATGTCGAGGCCCAGTGCCCGCTCCCGGCGCACGGTTTCGGGGTTCAATTCCAAAACGACGCGGGGAACCCCGAACTCGGTCAGTGCCTTGGCCAGATTGCGACCGTTCAGGCCGAAACCGGCGATGATCACGTGGTCGGTAGGATCGGTCGCATCCTCGCGGGGGCGTGGCTCCTCGAACCAGTGGCCGCAGGACCGCGATCGCGCCAGGCGATCCAGCCACACGGGCATGCCGGCCGCCATGAGCGGCGTGGCCGCCATCGTAGTCACGGCCGCGGCCAGGAACGTCTGGTAGTCGGTCGCGTCGAGCAGTCCCGCCTGGGCGCCGCGCGAGCCGAGCACGAAGGAGAATTCTCCCACCTGCGCCAGCGCCGTGCCGGCCAGGAGGCTGGTGCGCAGCGGGAATCCAGCCGCGCGTGCCGGCAGTGCGGTGGCCAGCGCCTTGGCCACGACGATTCCCAGCACGGTCGCCGCCACGAGCCCGGCGTGGGCGACCAGGAAACGCACGTCGAGCAACATGCCCACCGACACAAAGAACAGGCTCGCCAGGGTGTCGCGGAAGGGCAGCACCTCCGTGAAGGCCTGGTGGCCGTACTCGCTTTCGGCGAGCGCGAGCCCCGCCAGGAACGCTCCCAGTGCCAGCGACAGACCGACCTGGGCCGTGATCGCCGCCGTGCCCAGGCAGACGAGCACGATCGTCATCAGGAACAGTTCGCGGTTCCGCAGCCGCACCACCTCGTGCAGCACGCGGGGCACGACCAGCCGACCCGTGACGAAAACCCCAGCCAACACGGCGCCGCCCGCCGCCAGGGCGGCCAGCGGGTGCGCGAACGGCGATGGGGTGTGGCTGCCGCCGGCAGGAGCGCCGGCAGTGGCATCCGGCGTCACGCCCGCCGCCGCGGCGAGCGCCGGCACCGCGAGCATCGCAGCCACCACGAGCAGATCCTGGAGCAGCAGGACGGCTACGGCGATGCGGCCGTGCGGCGCAGCGGTCTCCCCCCTGTCGGCGAGCATTTTGAGGACGATCGCCGTGCTTGACATGGCCACGAGGAGTCCGGCGAAGATCGCCTGCGGCAACGTGCCCAGGTACCACCAGGTGGCTGCGGCCACGAGCACCGTCGTGCCCACGACCTGCGGCAGGCCGATGCGGGCCATCAGCGGCAGCATCGCCACCACCTTCGACATCGAGAACTCGAGCCCCACGGTGAACAGCAGCACCACCACACCGATCTCGGCGAGCAATTCGACCACCTGCACGTCCGAGACCAGTGACAGGCCGTACGGCCCGACGAGCACGCCGGCCACCAGCAGTCCCACGAC
>Ga0315900_10003215_pt1 | contig 24092 bp, 24 predicted proteins | sample LakEriMetagenome_FD_203521 | JGI IMG/M metagenome (GOLD analysis project Ga0315900, IMG submission 203521) | Freshwater fungal communities from buoy surface, Lake Erie, Ohio, United States - Buoy 12 MA114 | ecosystem: Environmental > Aquatic > Freshwater > Lake > Lake biofilm | place: USA: Lake... | reverse complement strand
TCGGCAATGCGCTTGATGTTTTGCATAGCGATGTTTTTGGTTAATGGGTTTTCATGCTTGGTAAGATACCACACCTTGCCACGTTTGCCCTTGTGCTCGCCTTCGACAATCTCAAACTCAGCAACAATGCCGCGATCTTTTGAGTCTGGCTCTTCACCGATAATCATGACTTTATGCTCGCCAAGTGGCAATCCCTGAGCGTCATACTTCACTTCATCAGTTGAGGTAAATCCGTAATAGTCGTTTGTCATCGTGTAATCTCCTTGATTAAATGGTCATAAGATAGCGGGATTTCCTTATTAAGTAACATGCGCCCCCCTCCCGTGTAAGCGGCGCTGCCACCGGCCAGAAACACTGGACGCGGTTCCGAAGTTTTACCGTCTTTCGTGACTGCAAAACTATAATCAGCAAAAAGAACAAGGTCTGCCCATTCTGTAATTTTTGCGCTTATGGATTTAGATAATTTTAAATCATATTTACTGTAAGGGTCTTTATTAGGAAGCTCTATCTCTTTAATAAAAGAGTGAGCAATCAATAATGACGGTATGGTTTTCTTTTTATAGATTGCATCAAGAGCACGAAAAATCCTTAATGTGTTATCAGCAATCATTACATATCCGTTTCCATGAGCATAAGCTGGATGTTTTTTATTTGTGATAGGTTCTCCTATTTCTTTTTCAATTTTTTCTCGCGAAAGCGCTTCTATCCAATCAATCGAATCAATGACAATTCTGCCGCAAGTAAAATTATCATTATTGTAAATGTGCATAAGCCATCCCAGCACTTCATCAAACGAATGCAGCGCAGGCGTTGAGCGCACTTCCTTGCCAAGGTATTGAAGGCCATCCTCGACGTTGATAAAAAACGCATCAGGAAACTGTGCAGCGAATCGGCTTTTGCCGATTTTTGGCACGCCGTAAACTACAATCTTGCTCGGCAATTCTTTCGACGTGCCAGTCTTTATTTCATTAAATTCCACGTTTATCTCCTACCAGTTGAATGTAAGTGTTTTCTTTCATCGTGTACCAATTAGCCTGCGGCTTCTCGATTGCGATTTTCCGCTTGTCAGGCTCACGCTTAATGCGTGCATATTCATCAGGAAACTCGCCCTGAACATCCACCACTTGCGTTTTCTTGATGCGGAAGTTTTCGGTTTCAATGCAGCCATTCCCAATCATGTAGTCAATCGCGGCCTGCTCACATGCTTCCATGTAAGATTTTGCAGAATTATATTTCATTTGTAAAATACACATCTGCGTCTTTATGTCGCGGAAGTTTTCCCTCGCGGATAAAACTTTATCGACTAGGAATTTTTCTTCGTCGTCATTGTCATTTGTCATGGTCATAGTCCTTGGTTAGTGGTTAGTAATAGTTTGTCTTGACAATAGGCACAATAAAGCATTAATCTGTGCCTGTCAAATTTTTTTATGAGGTGATTATGAAAAACGAAAAACGGCTGGTTACTTATGTCACTGGCGACGTGGTGACGTGGGTAAAGAGGGAGGCTAAAAAGCTGGGAATGACGGAAAGCACATTTATACGCTTTTTGATTCTTCAGTTCAAGAAAAATGGGGTGTAGTGTGTCATCACTTGAAAACGCATTGCTCTCGGCTGGCCTTAATTTTAGCGCATTGGTTATGGACGGCCAGTTACACCGTTGCCCGACGGTTGCAAAACCGCGAAAAGAAAATGGCTGGTATGTAATTTATGAAGGCGGCCTTGCCGCGTCATATGGCAACTGGGAGGATGATTCCTCGCATTTCTGGCGCGGTGAAAATGTTGACGCTGACACATATAAACGCATCCGCGAAAAAGCAGACGCACTGAAAGCCCAGCGCGAAGCGGAGCAGATTGCGCTTGCTGACACTGCCCTTGAATTTTATGAGTCATGCGCCCGCGAAGGTTACAGCGATTATCTGCGCGCAAAGGGCGTGAAAGCTCATGGATTGCGGTTTGATGGCTCTACCCTTGTGATGCCGCTTCAGGACTCCACGGGCAAAGTTTGGAGTTACCAGAAAATTTATGGCAATGGTGACAAGTATTTTTTGCAAGGCGCGCGCGTGCGCGGGTGTTATTACATTATCGGCACGCCCATTGATACGGTGATTGTATGCGAAGGCTTTGCCACCGGCGCGACAATTTACGAAGAAACCGGCATCCCTGTTATTGTGGCTCTTAACGCTGGTAACTTAAAGGCAGTTTGCGATTCGCTGCCCTTTAAGAATATATCTGTTGCAGCCGATAATGACGCAAACGGTGTAGGCGAAAAAGCCGCGAAAGATTCTGGATATAGTTACGTTGCGCCTTCCTCTGTAGGTGACTTTAACGACATCCCGCGCGAGTCGGTGCGGGGTTATTTTGTCAAGGAAAAGAAAGCAGACGAGAATAGCATTGTGGTTCATGGACTAGTCGGTGAGATAGCTGACTGGATCACCGCAACTGCAATCAGGCCGCAGCCGCTTTTGTCACTTGCCGCCGCTTTATCCTTTGTTGGCATGATTAAAGGCCACCGCGTGCGTGGAAAAACTGATTTACGCACTAACTTGATGATTCTGGCTATGGCTCCCACAGGCGGGGGGAAAGAACACCCGCAAAACGCTATAAAACGGCTTGTGAAGGCGTGCGGCCTGCAAAAACACCTTATGGGCGAGCCTGTCAGTGGCGCTGGATTCCTTCATGCGCTACAAAAATCAGGCAACGTCGGTTATATGGTAATGGATGAGGTGGGGCGATATATCGGCAACCTTAGCAGCGCCGGTGCAGGCGTACATCAACGTGAAATACTCGATTACATAATCAAGACTTTCAGTTCGGCTAACTCGATTCTTATGGGCAGGGAAAAAGCTGCCGGCGCCAAAGAGCCGCGCATCGACATTGAAAACCCGCATTTTTGCTGCTACGGTTCGACGGTGTATGAAAAATTCCGCGACGCGTGCGGCTCTGGCGAGATTGTGGACGGGTTTCTTAATCGCTGGATTGTTCTTGAATCGAAGGAACGGCCAGATCGGCAGAAAAAGGTCAAATTCAGCCCGCCCCCGCAATCAATCATTGATAAAGTTCTGGCTATAACGTCGCATAGCCCATATGATTCTTACGGCGCACCGCATCCCGAAGAAATAGAATTCACCCCCGAAGCGTGGGAGATTTTTGACGCATACCGCGACAACGTCGATGAATTGGTAAAAACTACCCCCTATCCATTAAATCAGCTTATAAGCCGCGCGCCTGAGCATATCGAAAAGGTTGCCCATACAATTTCTGAGGATGGTTGCACGGGCATTTATGACCTACGCGCAGCAATTAAAATTGTGGAGTTCTCGAATAATTGCATTTTGCGCTTTGCTGGCATGATTAGCGATAATATCTATGAAAAGGATTTTGTCAGGGTGCGTGAGATCATAAAAGAAGCTGGCGAAGTGCAGCGCAATGCTTTAACGCGCCGGACGCAATTTATTACAGGCGGCAGCAAGCGCCGCGCTGAAATTGTCGCAGCTCTAATAGACGATGGCTGCATTGTGGAGCGTGACCTAGGCAGGGGCATGACTGCTTATAAGTGGGTCAGATAGCGTCAACGTCAAAAAATGCTTTGACGGGTGATTTTGACGTGCATGTTTCTATAAAATAAAGCAAAAGTGGCATTTGTCAACGCGTCAACGGGGGGTTATATATATACCCCCCCTATATAGCCCCCTATATACACGCGTATATATATATATATATGTATGTATTGATAGATTGATGAATTGATTTTTATTATATTATTTAGTAACATCCACGTCAAAATCTGTGTCAAAGTAAAATTTGATGTTTGACGTGTTTTTTTATTTGACTATGAAATCATGGTATGCAATAAGGGGGCATCACAAGCGATTATGCTTGGATGTAAACCGAGAGGGGATTTATGAAAGATCAAAGCATTCTAAACATTATTGCAAATGACATTGCTGGCAAAACATTTGATGAATATGATGGGTTCTTGGGATTGTACGCAAAAATGAGGGAACTTAAAATTGAATCAAATTTAAGCGATGCACTTAATTATGTTTTTTATAAGAAAAGACGCATAGAGGCAGGTGATATGTGGGTTCCGGCTAGATTAGTTGAGGCATCAAAATAACACTTGCAATCTGATTTTGGATGTGAGATAACCTACCTATCAGCTGCACTTATGCAGCGATGAAAACCGAGAGGGGATTTTATGACTTATACGCAAATATGCCTCGATACTGGCAAAGTATTAGCTAAAAATGTGGATATTAGCGACCGCAAAGAATTTTATGTGCGTGAGGCTGGTACAAAAAATTTTTATGCTCTAAACAAATATACTATGGCTCCTGTTTATAAATTTATCGCGCAGGTGCAACCGATAAAAATAAAACACACAGACGGGCAATATACCATCTATCACAATGGCAAGGCATGGGCGGAAATGTTTGATTCGCTTGAGCTGGCCGCGTTGTTTGTAGAGTCGCAGGGGTTCAGGGAGTTTGGGGTTGCTTAGTCACGGGTCATTTGAATGAGGGGGAATAACATGAAAAACACACTTACAACGCTAATGGCATTAGCCTTATTGGCCGGATGCACCACGCCTAAGACGGTATTGAAAAATCCCAACACGGGGCAGGTCGCAATCTGCGGCGGAAGCGCAACAGGCTCACTTGTAGGCGGGGTTATTGGTTATCATATACAAAAAGGCAACGATGCTGAATGCGCCGGAGATTACATGGCTCAAGGCTTCAAGCGCATTGACAATCAGCAATAACAATGGCATAATAGACAAATGGCCTATTTCATAAAATCACCTTCAGGCTACGCAAAGCGGGTAAGATATGACCACAATAGTTGACACCCTTTCCCTGAAAAGTTAATTTATACAAATGTCTAATACAAAAGAGCCAGCTTGGAGATGTAAGGAGCGCATAGGCAACCTTATGATGCGACTTAATAAGCACGCGGCTGGTGAAATTGAGTTAAGCGCAACACAAGTTGCAGCCATAAGGCTTTACCTTGATAAGACGCTTCCAAGTTTGGCCGCAACTACTATCAGCGGGAATCCTGAAGCGCCCCTATTTGACTTGCCGAGCCTTGTGAAAGCATTAGACGGTAAAAGCGCGGATTTACCAAAGATTGAGGGATAGTGCACCACACGCTTAACGCATCCGTCCCGCAGCACCTTTACGGATATGTGCAAAAGGACATATTGCAGGGCTTAGATGGCGATACTGGTTTTGAGCCGTGCGTCATTATCGGCGTGACAAGTATTCCCTCGCGCTGTTTGCACTTCGAGATTTTATGCGAAAGCGGCGCGAAGTGGGCGAGAATACCGATTCACAAGCTGCGCTGGGATGAGCCTGAGATTGCCCCGCACCCGATTTCTGACTTGCAATGCTGGGATTGTCACGGATGGGACTTCTCGACCGTGCGATACGAGTACCTGCGCGAGATGGGCTGCGAGTACCGCACGCCTGACGGACGGATGATTCCTGCATCCTATTGGTTTACGCTCGACCATACAGACAACGGCTTTAGCCAATACCCGCCAGAACACAAAAACTATAATCTGCTGTTGCTTGAAGACGGTTCTGGACAGATTGCGGCCATGCCCAATAATAGGATATTGTGGAAGGATGACAGCTTTGTTAAACCTAACCTAGAGACTTTGAAATCCTACCGCGTCATGTCACCCCAGACTTGGCACGCGGAATCTGGTAGAAACAACCCACAAGATACGGCCATAACTAGAGACTGAAGGCAAAAGTGTTTTCCCGTGTTTTTCGAGCCAAACCCGCAGAAACCCTAGAGTGAGTTTTTGAAAAAAATGAATGAGCGAGAAGCATATGAGAAGCTGCGCGATGAATACCTGTCTAGACAGGAATGGCGGCTCAATCATCTTTACCACATACGGGACAAGAACGGCGCAAAGACGCTGCTTAAGTTCAATTGGGCGCAACGGTCATTCCTTGCGGCGGTTTGGTATTTCAATGTCATTCTAAAGGCTAGACAGCTTGGTTTCTCGACCATCATCTGCATATACTTCCTCGATTCATGCCTATTCAATAGTAACCATAAATGCGGGATAATCGACTCGGGCATTGACGATGCGAAAAAGAAGCTCAAAATCATTAAATATGCTTACGAGAATATCCCCAAAGAGTTTCTCAAGAATCCCCTGATAGGAATCCCCACGATTACAACCGACGCAGCCGAGCAGGTTGAATTCAGCAATGGCTCTGGAGTATCTGTAGGTACTTCACATCGCGGCGATACGCTGCAGAAGCTGCTCATTTCGGAGTATGGCAAGGTTTCGGCTGCCACCCCTGAAAAGGCGCGAGAAATTAAAACCGGCGCGTTGAATGCTGTGGGGATAGGCCAGCAGATATTCGTGGAGTCCACTGCCGAGGGTAAAAGCGGGGAGTTCTATGACTTGTGCCAACTCGCAATCAACATTAAAAACTCAGGCAGGGAGCTGACGCGGCTTGACCCCAAGTTTCACTTCTTTGCATGGTTTAACAATCCCGAGTACAGGCTAAGCGATGAAGAGGCTGCGCTTGTCGTTATCCCGCAAGAGACTGAAGCCTATCTGGCTAACTTCAATCTAGACAGAAACCAGCGCGCTTGGTATGCCGTTAAGGAACGAATAATGGGCGATGATATGCGCCGCGAGTATCCAAGCACCCCAGCGGAGGCCTTTGAGGGTTCGATGGAGGGCGCTTACTACTCTAAAGAAATGGCCGAGCTCAGGAAAAGCGGCCAGATTACATTCCTGCCGTATGATAGAAGCTGCCCCGTTGATACTTATTGGGATTTGGGAAAGACACGCGACCAATCGTCTATTTTGTTTTATCAGCATATAAGGGGGCGCAAGCACTTCATTGACTATGTGGAAAAAACCAACATAGCATGGGATGAGTACGCGATTATCCTGAAAGAACGGGGATATAACTACGGCACTCACTGGTGGCCGCATGACGGCAACATAAGCCAAGTGACCCAAAGCGAAATCCTTACATCAAGGCAAATGGCGCAACGTGCTGGCATAAGCCCAATTAAAATCATCGACGTCACAAAAAGCGTGCATCAGGATATAATGAATTTTTGTAAACCTATGCTCCCTCAGGTTTGGATTGATGAATCTAAGTGCGCCATGCTTATCAATCGCCTTGATAGCTACAGAAGGAAATGGGACAGGATTAATGCCATGTGGATGAATGACCCGTTTCACGATGAAGCGTCTCATGGCGCGGATGCATTTAGGACGTTTGCAGTCCAGCAGGCACAACATGTAGATAATTCGGTTGCGAAATTCATCCCGCCGGGTTATTATACATAAACATCCTATGGCGGGAATCGAGCATGGTTGACGATACAAAAGATAAGATTGTCACCGATATGCTTGACCATTTCAGGCTTTCAGCCGATGCCGAAGCCGACAATCGCACCCGCGCACTCTATATCCTAGAGTTTGTACGCCCCGGCGCAAAGCAGTTTACTAGCGAAGAAATATCCGCCAGAGGGAAGCGCCCGTCACATTCTTTTAACCAGCTCCCCAAGTTTGGGCGTCAGGTCATCAATGACCAATGGCTGAATGTGCCCCAAATTAAATACATTCCCAAAACGGATGCCGACCTTGATAAGGCGGAAGTGCTCGAAGACAAAATCCGAGAAGTGCAATCACAGGGTTGTGCCCAGACTGCTTATAAACTATCCATTGCCAGCCAAATCAACATCGGGTGGGGTTACTTCGCTTTTGCGACGGATTATGATAACGATGAAAGCAATGACCAAAATATCTACATCCGGCAGATTCCAAACACATTCCAAGTCTATGACGACCCGTCAACACGCGAGCAGGATAGAAGTGACCGGCGGTATTTGATTGAGGTTGAGGACATCCCGCGCACTGAATTCAACCGCCTAAATGACAAAAGCTATTCTATCGGAGACTTGCAGTCGATAGGTAGCGAGACGCCAGACTGGGCAGATATGAGCAAGGATTTAGTCCGCATTGGCCATTATTGGCGGGTTGAACATGATAAAACGAAAGTATGGTTCCACAAAGAAACCGGCAAGAAAAAGACCGACAAGCCCAAAGACATTAAGAGCTATAATGAGCGCGAGATTAAAAAGCCCCGCGTGATGTATTACAAATGCACCGCGACTGAAAAGCTGGAGGAAAGAGAATGGCCGGGTTCACACATTCCCTATTGCTTTGTTGAAGGAAACAAGACGATTGTAAACGGCAAGACTTATCTTTCGGGTCTTTACGAGGATATGATTTCAACCCAAATCCTTTATAACTATGCGACGAACACGGCGATTGAATTAGCGCAATCTGCACCTGTAACCCCTTTTATCGGCGATATGCGAGCGTTCAAGGGGCTTGAAAAGTATTGGGATACAGTAAACACTAAAAACTACGCTTACCTCCCTCATAATGCGATTGATGAAAACGGCCAGCCGATACAACAGCCCCAACGCATGCAGAATAGCGCCGACCTCGCCTCTTCGGTCGCTTTGATTCAGATGGCTGAGCAAAACTTCTATGGCACATCGGGGATTTATCCGGCCTCGCTTGGCCAGCAAAGCAATGAAAAGTCAGGCAAGGCTATTCTCGCTAGGCAAAGGGAGGGAGATGTATCAACATCAAATTATCCCGATTGCTTCGCACGCGCCCTAATTTACGGTGGCATTATCTTCGAGGATTTATCTAAGAAGATTTACGACGGTTCGCGTGAGATTCAGGTCATGAGTGAGGATAAGAAAACCCGCGCCGTTAAGATTAACCAGAAGTACAATGACCCTAAAACTGGCAAGCCGGTCAACTTTGACTTAACCAAGGGCGAGTATGAGGTTGTTGTTACCACGGGACCGAGCTTCTCCACCAAGCGCGAGGAATCGCGTGAGGCCCAAATTCAGCTATTCCAAGCAGCCCCGCAAGCTATGTTGCCAGCGTTGCCAATGATTATCCGAAGCATGGACTGGCCTAATGCAGAAAAGACCGCCGATGCCGTGGAAAGAGGGTTGCCGCCGGAGCTTCGTGACCCGGAAAGACAAGAAGAGCAAATGAAGGGCGTGCCCCCCGTTGTTCAAGCGCAGATGCAGCAAGCGCAACAGATTATCCAGCAGCTAGGGCAAGCATTGCAAGAAGCGCAACAAGCGGCGAATGACAAGCAGGCGGAATCTCAGTTGAAGATGGGCGAGCTTGAGGTCAAGGCGCAAACCGCTAGAACAACTGCTGAGAAGAACCAAGTTGATGCCGAAATCAAAGCGGCTGAGTTGCAATTTGAGCGCGAGAAGTTAGCGGCTGAATCGGCTCTTGAGTCGCAGCGCCTTGAGCTAGATAAGGTGAAATTCTTAGCCGAAGTTCAAAATCAAGAAATGGAGCGAGCTTCTAAAGCACAAGAGAAGGAAGTGGCCATGTTGAAAGACATTGAGCAGAAAGAAGCCAAGGCAGGCGGCATGGAATTACAAGCGCAGGGGATAGAAGAGCAGCGGCAAAACATGGCCGTTCTCTTAGAGATGCTTAATGCCATGAAAGGCGGGATGGAGAATCTTTCCGCCGAAATCAGAGCGCCAAAAATGATTGAGGTTAAGCGTAACCCAAGAACCATGCTTATAGAGCAGGCAATATCGAAAATGGCTTAGATAGATTAATCGCGGCGGAAGGTAACGCTTGAAGAGCTATGCTAAAGGGTTTATAAATAACGTAACGTAAAAGGTTTAGGAGTGTAAAATGGCAACATTTAATAAATTCAATGCGTGGGCTGAGAACATGGTAGAAGTGGCGAATTTAGCCACTGACCAGTTTACCATTGCCTTGACCAATACGGCTCCGACGGCTGCTAATAGCGTTCTGGCCGATATTACGGAAATTACCTACACTAACCTGTCAGGCCGAAATGTGACAACGACCAGTTCGTCACAGACTGGTGGCACTTATACGCTTGTGCTTGCTGACCTTGTGCTTTCGGCAACTGGTTCGGTTGGTCCGTTCCGGTATGTTGTGCTGTATGATAACACCCCGACTTCTCCGGCTGACCCGCTGGTAGGCTGGTGGGATTATGGTTCTAGCATCACTATGGCAAATGGTGAGACTTTTACCGTTGACTTCACGGGCGCTGCAATTACTGTTTCGTAGGGTAAAAAATGGCAGATAACGTAATACTACCGGGCACTGGCGAACCGATTGCCACGGATGATATAGGGACGTCGCCCAGTAATGCACATTACCAACGCATTAAAATTACTGATGGCTTAGTAGACAGCACCACGCACATGCGTGTTCGCAATAAAAACCCAATGGCAGATGAAGGCGGCGCAGTTGTGCGCCAAGCGCCGAGTGATATATGGAGCGTTTCGTTTGCGGATGTCGCATCAAGTCTTGTTGCGCCGGAGTTCACGCAGCGCAGGCTTGGTACGGGTGTAGGGGTAACACAAGGCTCAAGCAATCTGCTTGTGACCACTGGAACCACGGCAAACAGCGAATTTCTGGCTCGCAGCATTGTATCATGGCGTGGCTCTCTAATTCACCGACATCAAATCATTCTTTCGCAGCGCATTGCCAACAACAATTTTGCAGTAATGCTGGCGGATAGGATTGGTGAGGGCTTATCCTGCACCATTAACAGTGCAACAAGCATCACGGTGACTCTAACGGCGCATGGCTTTACCGCTCAAAATGTTGGTCAAGCAATGATGGTCGGGGCGATTAGCGGAGCAAACGGAGTGCCCGGGCGCTATGTTATAGCGTCAATACCTTCCGTTGATACAATAAATTTTACCGTTGCTGGCTGGCCTGCATCTGGTAGCTGCACGGTTGACCTGTTCGGCTGGAACTATATTTGGACGCAATATACCGGCACTACTGCTACGGCTGCCAACGTGGATTCACAGCGGCGGGGATGGCGTAGTGGCGACACTGCGGCCACTATCAGCACGACTGCATCACCCGGCCACATGATGCAAATTCAGGCAGATGGTCGTAACATTTATTTTGCGGATGCACTTGTAGCGAGTTCAACAGCTCCGACCGTAACCACTCGCGCTCATCGCGTAGTAAATATCCCCGATGACGATGTAGAATTGTTTATGTATCTGTGGTCATGGAATGGGACAACCAACCCTGCCTCTACGACAACTTGGACGGTTGGTTTTGTGGCCGTTGAAGATATGGCAAACGTGCCTATTTTTCTGGCCGGAACACGTCCGTCTGGGGCTGCCGCTGCTATACCTGTGACCGTACAGGGAACAGCAACTGTGACAGGCACGGTTACTTTGTCTGCGAATACGCCGACGCTTGCCGCTGGTACAAACTTAGCGGGGGACGTAGGTATTCAATATCGTGCAAGTGCAACGGGCGCTGCGACACTTACCAACATTAATAGCCCCGCGACTCCGGCGGCACAGCAAATCAGAAGCGGTGCTGGGAGATTGATTGGTTTTGTAGTGAGCAACAGTGCCACGTCTGCGCGGTGGGTAAAAATCTTTAACGCGCTTTCGGCATCGGTGACGCCGGGAACGACCAGCGCATTATCAGAGTTCGCTATTGGTGCTGGGCAGACCGTAGAATTTCACGTTGAGGGCGGGATTGCCTTTTCAACCGGAATTACGATTATGATTACAGCAGGCCAAGGCTTAACCAATAACGCCGCTATAACTGCTGGCGATGTAACTGGCTTCACATTGCACTCATAAGGAGAAGACATGACTATTCAACAATTAATTCAATTAGCTAACCGTAGAATTTCTTATTTAACGGAAATGCGAATTGCCGCCGAGCGCATTGGTGACGCAGATTCAATCGCCCGATATGATGCGGAAATTGAGCAAACGCAAGATACGTTAAACCAACTATTGACGTTGTAAGCCATGTCACTGCTGCTTCTTTTCAACCAAGCAGCGGCAGGCGGGGCTTATACTCTAGTTGCCGACGGCGGTACATACAATTATTCTGGCAATAATGCTGGTTTAATTTACACGCCTGTTGGTTCTTATACGCTAACAGCAGATGGCGGCACTTACACATATAGCGGGAACAATGCAAATCTGCTTTATAGTCGCATTCTTAGTGCCGATGGTGGCACATATACTTACAATGGCAACGATGCCAATTTAGTTTATACTCCAGCGGGCGCGTTTACGTTAGCCGCCGATGGCGCGACATATACTTATTCGGGTAACAACGCCAATCTGCTTTATAACCGCCTATTAGCAGCAGACGGTGGCACATATAGCTACAGTGGCAATAACGCCAATTTAACTTATGTGCCCTTCGCCGGTGCTTACACAATCATTGCCGAAGGCGGCGTATATACTTACAGCGGCAATGATGCCAATTTAATCTACACAGGACAGCAGCCCGACGCAGTTGGAGGCGGGAACCCAAAGGGCTATAAACGTGAATACCAGCCAACCTATTACGAATTAAAAAACCGACGCGACATTGAGCGGAAGTTTCAGGAAGCCGAACTTAGTCTAAAGGTTGTCGAGAGCAAAATCGAAGCTGTCGAAATTAAGCGTAATCGTGATTTAGCCGACGAGGCATTGCAGATTGAATTAATCGCTCTATTATCGGAGCAAGACGAATTAGAGCAGTTGCTTCAAAGGCTGCAACAACAGAGATTAATGGCGCTAAGAGATGATGATGAGGTTTTATCGCTATTAATGCACTTAATTTAACGCTTGCAACCAACATAGAAGGAATGTATTATGGACTCGAATACAGATGTTACCGCTAAGGCGGATTCGCCTGTAGAAGATAGATTTGAAGTTGAATCCAACGTAGTGCCTGAGAGTGCCGAACCTAAAAACGCGAAGTCTGAGAAGGCCGAGCCAAAAAAGGTTGAGCCTGAAAAGGATAAAACTACCGAGGTGGAGACGCCGAGTACGGAACCCAAAGTGGAACCGACCGAGCCAAAACCTATCAACCCCCGCACCGCCCAACGCAAGGCCGAAAAAGAACGCCTTATCCGTGAGAACGCCGCCATGGCTGAACGGCTAAGACAGTTAGAGCAGGAAAGAACCCCTGTTGCGGACAAGCCAAAGGCGAGGGATTTATCAAAAGAGCCTAACATTCTCGACTACGATGATGTGTTGGAATATAACCGCGACCTAGCGCGTTATGACCGCCGTCAAGAAACATTACAGGAAAATCTGCAAAGACAAACCGATGCTCTTGCTGAAAGGGCTGAAGTTGTAAGGGCAGAAAAGCCTGATTATGACGAGAGAGTTTCCGCGTTGGTGCAAAGTCAATTGGTCACGCCCGATATTGAGAAAGCAATACTTAACTCTCCTATCGGTGCTGACATTGCTTACCACTTGGCAAATTATGGCGCTGATTTGATGACCCTGCGAGGTCTCCCCCCTGCATCATTACCCAAAGCGATTAAGGAGATTGAAGCCTTTATCAAAAAGGGTGGCGAGCAGGAAAAGCCAAGAATAACCAAGGCAGCCCCTCCAATTACTCCACCGGGTGTTACGGCAAGTGTCGATAGGACGCTGACCTCATACAGCCAAGAAGAATTAGAGAATATGCCAATGGCACAGTTTAAACGACTTTCGAACATGAAGTAACCGCTACTAGGGATTCTCCTTGGTAGCATAACCGCTATCAAGGAGTTCCGACTATGGCTAATACGGTTCCAATTCAGACAATCATCGCCAAGCGTATGCTGGCGCGTCTGCAAAACAAGCTCCCGATGACCGCTAACGTGAATAAGGATTTCCAGTCGGAACTCGCTGATTCGCAAAAGCGTGCCGGTGGGATTATCAACATCACCAAGCCGCCGTTGTTTAACGTGCGCTCGGGTGAAATCATGGAAGTTCAATCGACCATCGTTCCCGCTGTTAGCACGAACCTCAATATGTTCGGCGTTGACGTATCGGCAAGCCAGCTCGACCTGCAAATCTCGTATGATGCGGTTCAAAACGGCATGATTGATGGCGTACTTGATGGCGCAGCTTCGGCCCTGTCAGCTAAAATTGAGGCCGATGGTTTCAACCTCGCACTGAAAGTAGCTAACGTTGTCGGTACTCCCGGCACGGCAATCACCTCGCCTGACGTTATTGCAACGGCTGGTGCATTGATTACTTCAAATGGTGCGCTGATTGGCCGTAACCGCATTGGCTTGCTCAACAGTTTCCAGAACGCGAACTTCGCAACGGGCGTTAAAAACTACTTCAACCCCGTTTCCACGGTCAATGCTGCCTACGCAGATGGTCTGCTTGGTAACGGTTACGGCTTCGAGCTTTATGACGAGCCAGTTGCTGGAACGTTCACCTCGGGTGTTTACGGCGGAACCCCGCTTACCAACGGCGCGAACCAATCGGGTTTCACGATTGTTACTGACGGCTGGACTGCTACCACCACGACCCTTAACGTTGGTGATACTTTCACCATCGCTGGCATGTTCAACCGCAATCCTCAGACCGGCCTCTCGACTGGCCGCCTGAAGAACTTTGTGGTTGCTGTTAAAACGGTCACGGACGGTTCCGGTAACTCAACCATCACGATTGGTGAGGATGGCATCATCCTTAGCGGCCCACGTCAAAACGTTATCAACGCATCTGGTGGCAACACCTTTGCTGATAACCTTGCGATTACCGTTACTTCTGGTGCATCGAACACGACATCGGTTCAATCGCTTCTGTATGACAAGAATGCGTTTACCTTCGCTATGGTTCCGCTTGCTAAAGTACCGAGCAACATGGGCGTTATGTCCACGGTTGTTAGCGATAAGATGAGCGGTTTGTCCATCAGCATGAAGGAAGGCTACGACATCACGAACAACCAGCGTGTGGTTCGTTTTGACGTACTTTACGCATGGCTGGAGACGTACCCGCAAATCGCTTGCCGGATTCTTGGTTAATTAAACATTTAAGGAGTATTTAACATGGCTGTAGCTACATCTACTAACAAAACCTCGCTGTTGCAGAACGCGAATAATGTCCAACCGGATACGCTTCGCACTACCTTCAACGTCACCACCATCGCGGCTGCAGGCACAACGCAAGCAACCGGCGCGCAGATTGGTAACGAGCAACCCTTCGTGCTGATTAGCAACAACACCGCTACAAACGGCACTGTCCTCCCGACGGCTGCTTACATCGGGCAAGAAATTGCTATCTACCCGCAGCTGGTTACCAACGCACCTTTGACGTATCCCCCTGTCGGCGGGACCATCAACAGTGGCACGGTAAATGCTGGCGTCGCTACCACGGCACGCAAGGTTACTAAGTTCATTGCGATTGACCGCACTGGCCTTAACTACGTAACCGTAGGCCTGTAAGAAGCCCGAGCGATAAGAGTCGGAGGGGGCAACTCCTCCGGCTTCCTTATACCAAAACCATAGGCGGGTCATGGCTTACACAGCCCTCAATCTAATAACTGACACGTTACTAGACATGGGCGTTATTGCTGACCAGCAAACCCCCACGGCCTCACAAAGCGCGGGGGCGCTGGTTAAGCTAAACGACCTTATCGAATCGTGGAATATCGACCCCCAGAAGCTATACGGGGCGACTCAATATATTCTGCCCTTTGTTGCGAATAAGGCGACCTATACCATAGGACCTAGCGGTGATTTGAATATTCCGCGCCCTGACGATATTTATGCGGCATTTGTGAGAAATACCACCGCAACCCCATCACAACAGCAAGACATACCGATTACGATGCTCACTGACCAGCAATGGGCAGATATTCCCGTGAAGGGAATGCAGGGGACGTTTCCCTATGCGGTTTGGTTCAACATGACCAATCCTCTGATTGTGGCTTACGTAACACCGATTCCCACGGGTTCAAATTACAGTCTTGTGTTCTGGGATAATAACGCAAATGCAACGCTATCACTCAGCACGGTGTTAGACTTGCCGCCCGGATACAAGAGGGCGTTAAAATACGGGTTGTTTATCGAATTAGCTGCGGGTTATCAAATTCCAGTACCTGATAGCATTTCTACTCTGGCCGTTACCTCCAAACTATCCATCGACAGGCAGAATCTGCAGATTAACACCTTGGAAACCAGCGGCCCCACTCGTTACGATATTCTGACTAATACCGTAAGGGATTTATGATATGGAAGCTGGGGTCGTAGGGGGTTCTTCGCAGCAATCTTCGCTCCCCTTCAATGCGGAGCGGACCGTCAATATGTACGTTGTTTTAGACCGCCAAGGAAAAAAACCCGCTTCATTGTATGCTCGACCCGGCAATGCGGTATTTGCGACATTGGGTTCTGGCCCCGGCAGGGGTGGGTTCCTAGCGGCAAATGGCCGCGCATTTGTGGTCTCGGGGTCTGAATTTTATGAATTGTCATCTTCCGGCACTGGAACTTTACGCGGTAGTTTGCTCGCCAGCGCGGGCGATATAACCATTGCAGAAAATGGATTCCAGTTAGCTATTTGTGACGGGACTGATTTATATATCTTAACTTATGCGACCAATGTTTTTCAACGTGTGGTTAGTGCTAATTTGCCTAGCGCCGCTAGTGTCGCGTTTCTCGATGGTTATTTTATTGTCAATCGGTCGCTAACGAGCGGCATATTTCAAATATCTGCTCCTTTTGATGGTCTTACATGGGCCGCGTTAGACTTTGCTACAGCAGAGTCGTCCCCTGATAGTTTGCTTCGCGTTGCCGTTATTTACGGCCAGTTATGGCTATTTGGCGATAAATCCATTGAGCCATGGAACAATACAGGAAACGCTACATTCCCATTCCAAAGAATTAATAGCTCTGCTCGGCTTTCGGTTGGAGCCGCTGCGCCGAATACTGTTTTGGAACTCGACAATACAGCATTTTGGGTTGGTAATGACATAAACGGCACTGGAATTGTTTATAGGGCCGATGGTTATTCTCCGCAAAGAATTTCAACTGAGGCAATAGAATTGCGGCTTCAATCTGCGCCGTCAATTTCGACCTTGAAAGCAGTGGCGTATCAGGAGGCCGGACATACATTTTATATCATCACTGGCGGGGGCATGGAAACGGCTCTGGTTTATGATATATCAACGAGATTATGGCTTGAGTGGGCTTATCTTAATAGTTTTGGCCAATATGAATTGCCTTTAACAAATGCCTTGTTTTATGCGTTTGGCAGGACTCTCGGGCTGGATAGAATCTCGGGAAAAGTTTACCATCAATCGGCTGCATATTATACGGATGATGGGCAAGAGATTGCCAGAGATAGAATCTTTACGCATATTTTTGATGACGGGAATCCGTTCCTGATTAAAAACCTAACCGTAAATTTTGAGACGGGCGTTGGTAATACTTCAGTGGCAGACCCAAAGGTGATGCTTTATCTCTCGAATGACGGCGGCAGGACATTTTACACTTATTATGAATCCGCCCTTGGAAAAATAGGTGAATTCCTTTCCCGCGTAGTATTCTGGCGGCTGGGGAGACACAGACAATGCACATTCAGAGTTCGTGTAACTGACGCGGTTAAAACCGTAATAACGGGTGGAAGTTTCAACACATGACCTCAGCAATCGCACCAATTAATGATAGAATCCTAGATGAAAGCGGGAAACTCCGTCCGGCATGGGTTGTGTATTTTTCTGAGCTTGACCGAGGCGATGTTGGAACGACATGGAGTCCGCCCATTGTCAATTTAACGGTTGTTGGCACTCCGGTTATTACTGGTGTTTACTATCAAAACTCAGGATTTACAGATTTTGCGATTAAGATAGTCCCAGCAACAAATACCAGCTCCACGCTTGGAGTCACTACATGCGCGTTGCCGTTTAACGTAGTGGCGGATTCAGTGGCAAATGTCGCAGCGGGAACGGGAGTTTCTTTTGGGGTGATTACAGCCAGCGGCAGAACATTGTTTTTGCCGACATGGACAACAGTAGCCGTGCCGATAACAATTACCGGAAGAGTGAAAAACTAGGCTAGAATTCAGTATAATTTTTATGTATGTTATGTAGGGGATTTATGGAAGACAAAGAAATAGAAGATGAGAAAGTTGAATCCCCTGATGAGGATTTGGCTGAGGCTGGGCGCGGCACTGATACCGTCATGGGGCATTTGTCGCTTGGCGAAGTTGTCATTCCAAGGGCGTTTCTTGATGACCCGGAAGTTTTGCAATATATCAAGGGAATTTTTGAGTCCAATGGTGCGGACTTGGCAGAGTTTACGGTTGGTGACCCTGCGAATAAAATCAATTCAGAAACCGGTTACCCAGAATTCTTTTTAAAGAAGTTAAAGAAAGCCGTCGGCTCCGTAATTAAAAACGTAGTGAAGCCCGTGGCTAAATTAGCAACTACTGGCGGTAGGTTTGTTGAGAAAAACGTGCCCGGTGGCGAATTCATTGTCCCCGCCCTTGTAACAGCTACTACGGGGCCGGTTGGCCTTGCAGCGTATGAGGGGACTAAAAGGCTGGGCGAAACGGGCAATATCGGGCGCTCCCTTAAAAGCGCAGCGGTAGCTGGGGGCGGCGCTTATGTCGGCGGCCAACTTGGTGGGGCCGGTAGCGGTAGCCTTGGCGGTCTAACAGACACGGCTTTAGGCCGTGCAGTTGACAGTGCTTATCAAGGCAGCGCATTACAGGGATTATACGATGGCGCGTCTGGTGCGCTGGGTGATTTGTATAATGCAGGGAGTAGTGCAGTTGACGGTATTTACTCTGGCTCAGGATTGAAAGATGTTTACACCGGAGCTTCTGGCGCTTTCGACACCGCAAGTTCTGGCCTTGATAGTCTGTATCAAGGAAGTGCACTGCAGAGCGGGTTCAAAAGCGGCGGCGATGCGTTAAAATCATTTGGCATTGATACGGGCGGCTCAACTACATCTTCGGTCCCCTCGGTTGGGGGTGGTGCGTCGTCTTACAATTACAGCAATCTTCCCGAAGGGTTTACTTTGGGCGATGCGAATATCGGGGGCTTTGATACGGGCTCGGTATTTGATGGAATCTCAACGGCAGGTAATGCCGTAGGTGAAAATTCAGGTGGTATTTTTGAAGGGGTGGGTTCAATGGCACGAAATTATGCAACGCCGATACTTAGCGCGTTACTTGGCAGAAACGCAAACAATAAAGCAGAAGATGCGCTTTTAGCGGGCGCGGAAGCAAACCAAGCACTGCTTGCGCCTTACGCTAGTGGCTTTAGATTTGCACCGGGTGATTTGACGCTAGACCCGGGTTACCAGTTCAATCTGCAAGAAGGTCAAAAAGCAATTGACCGTCGCCAGCTTGCGAGTGGTAATTATTTCTCTGGCGGTGCGGGGAAGGAGCTACAGGAATTCGGCCAAGGTTTGGCAGACAACACCTATAACACGGCGTTTAATCGGGCGTTACAGGGCTATGGTACTGGCCTGACTGGTGCGCTTGCTAATGCTGGAGTCAATACTGACATGGGCAACATTAGAGCGAATTCCGCGACAAATAAGGGCAACCTCTATAGTGGTGCGCTTGGGGCTTTGCTTGGCGGGGATTCATTCACAAACACTGGAGCCTTACAGGGCGGCGATGACATTCAAGCGTTGCTGCGTAGGCTTAACTTAGGGACATCAGCGTATGCCGGTTGATTTGGGAGTATTCGGACGCCAGAAAACAATTGTTGACCAGCAACAGTTGCAGGATGCTTTCAATCTGAAAAAGCAGTTAGCGACGCAGCAGATTATGGCTTCACAAGCCGCGATAGCCAAGGCGCAGCAACCTGATATTAACAAGCTCGGGCAATCAGGGTTTTTGAAGGCCGCACAAGGAATCGAGCCTTCCCCACAAGAAGCCGCAGGAATGCGTTATCTTGATGCAAAAACAGGCGGAGTTCAATTTGACCCTAATACTGGCAATGCAATGCAGAAGCCAAGCCTCCTTGATAAAATCCCTTTCCCAGTGATGACGCAATCTAAACCCCAAAGTTCGGAATTCAATCAGGTTATGGGTGGCGTAAAGCAAGCGCCCGGGAGTGGCGACTTTCTAAATGATATTGGGGTAGCACCAGAGGGCAATCAGTTTGACGTAGCGTTTGAAAAGGAATTTGCCAAGGCATCTGGTAACCCCAAATTACAGCAACAGCTGCGCCTCGATTACTCGAAGAAAAAATATGAAATGACCGATGCAGAATCTAAAAACGCTGGCTTTGCTGACAGGATGGCCGAATCGAACCCCATTATTGAAGCGAAAACATCGGCAGGAACTGACCCTACAAAGCGGGTTTTAGCCGCTATCCCGCTTATCGGCAATATCGTGGTGGGAAGCGATTATCGCTCGTTTAACCAAGCTCAGCGTGACTTTATCAACGCCCAGCTGCGTCGTGAATCGGGGGCGGTAATTGCAGAAAGCGAATTTGAAAACGCCGCACAACAGTATTTCCCGCAAGTGGGCGATGATAAAAATGTTCTAGCGCAGAAAAAAGCCAACCGCGATGCAGTGGTGAAAGCAATGCAGCGTTCCGCTGGGCCTGCATATATAGCCCCCAATATTAAAGTTCCAACTAAGACAAAACCAAGCACGCAAGAAAGCCCCGAGATACAAAAAATTCTTGAGGGACTTCCTGCCGGGGCTACATTCTTGGGTTACGAATAATGGCAATAGCTCGCATACAGATGCCGGATGGTAAAATTGCACGATTTGAAGTGCCGGATGCGGCTCCGAGACCCATTGGAAAAGAGCTCGGCAGACAAGCAGGGCTAACCGCAAGATATGTAGCGGAGGGTATTGCTTCGCCGTTTGCTACCGTTGCCAACCTGCCCGCAGCGGCTTCTAATGCCGTTTTAGGGACTAACTTTCCCGAACAAAATGCAGCCGTTAGCAACCTATTGACGAGCGCGGGGCTGCCGAATCCACAAGGCGGAACGGAGAGGGTTGTTGGTGATGTTTCTCGCGCCTTGGTAGGGGTAGGCTCCGGGGCTCCAATATCAAAGATTGCAGGCGCGCCAAAATATGTTAGAGACATGCTGTCAAGCAATCTTGGAACTCAAGCGGCCTCGGCTATCGGGGCGGCAGGTTCGGCGGGATTAACAAGGGAGGCTGGTGGTGGTGCAGGTGCTCAGTTGGCTGCTGGTATTGTCGGTGGGGTCATTCCTGTTGGGGGCTATCAAGTCGCTGCTAGAGGATTAGGCGATTTATACGGCGCGGGAAAAGAAGCCGTTAAGCCGTTTACCACAAGCGGCAGAAATCAAATCGTTGGTGGCATATTGGCCGATTCTGCTGACAACCCCAGCGTTGCCGCAGCTAATCTCAAAAACGTCAAGCAATACGTCCCTAACTCACCCGTGACAACCGCAGAAGCGTCTGGTGACGCCGGTATTGCGGGATTGCAGAGAGGGTTCAGGAATCAGGGCGCTAACCCATTTTCCGACATTGAAAGCCAGCAGAACGCAGCCCGCAACCGCGTGTTTGATATTCTGGCGGGTGACAAGGATATAACCGCTGTAGAAAGAGCTGCAAGAGATGCAAACACAGCGCCATTGCGTGAGACTGCTTTCGGTTCTAAACGCAACGTTCTACCCATGGAACCACTGGACGAGATTGCAGCGATTATGAAGTCTCCAGTTGGCAAGCGCGACGCAGTAAGCTCGGCTATGAAGTGGGCACGTGATAAAATTAGTGCTGTAAAAGACCCAGAAGAACTTTATGCAATCAGACAAGATATAAACGATGCCATGCAAGGTAAATTTGACGGCGACAAACCCGCCCTTCGCCTTGCTAAGTCGCAACTAAAGCAGGTGAAAGACGCGCTTGATAACGCCATAGAGCGTGGCGCACCCGGATTTAAGGCATATGTTGAGAAATACGCCGCCGCCTCAAAACCCATCAATCAGCAAGAGCTCTTGCAGGATATAAGGAATCGCGTCTCCTTGGCGGCAGCCCCCGACCAAAGAACCGGTTATGAGTTTCTATCGCAGCCCAAATTGTCAAATATATTGCGCGATGAATCTGGCGAACTGAAGCGCACGCTAACCCCAGACCAACTAACAGTGCTTGGCAGCGTTTCTAAGGACATGGAGCGCAGCGCAGCCATTAACGCACGCAACATCAGGGCATCGGGTTCAGACACAGTACAAAATCTAAACGGTGGCAAGGTTGTCAAAGAATTTCTATCAGAGCACGCGGCGGGAAAACTTCCTTTGGGAATCGGCATAGTTTTGCAATCAATGAGTGAAAAACAGATAAACGAGTTGACCGTTGAAGCATTGAAAGACCCGCAACTAGCAAGGCGATTGCTTGTTGAATTAAAGCCAGAGACTGCAAAACAGTCATACTCAAATGCTGCCGCGCAGAAGTTTATTGCTCAGGTTCTTGGCTCGATGCGCGGGACTTTATCAACCCCAACCCAAGTTATGGTGAACCCAAATCAACCCAACCCCTATACCAAACAAGACCTCCAAAAAGCATTTGAAGCCAAAAAAGGATTAAAACAATGAGTGTGCTCTTACTTCCTCCAATCTTTCAATTTTTCGATAACAACGGCGACCCACTGGCTAATGGCTTTGTGGACACATTTGCTGCAGGTACGACCACGCGCCTTGCTACCTATACGGACAGCACTGGATTAACGGCCGCGCCAAATCCCATTCAATTAAACGCCGCTGGCCGCCCTACGTCAGGCTCGGGCGCTATTTGGGGAGAAGGTGCGTATAAATTCGTCGTGCGTGATTCTGCTGGCGTGCAAGTCGGCGACGCCTTGGACAATGTGATTTCATTTGCAGGGCTTGCTCCCGCAACAAATAGCTATGCTCAAACATTTTCTGGGGATGGCGTGACGACGGTATTTACTACATCGTCTAGTCTTGGAACTGACCCCAAAGCACTGCTTGTGAGCGTTGCTAATGGTTTACAAGAAATTGCCCAGAATGGAAGTTTTGCCACGGATACGCTGTGGACTAAAGGCGCTGGGTGGACTATCGGCTCTGGCGTTGCAACGGCCACTGGTGCGATTTCTACCGCTATCAGTCAAGTGCCAGTAATCCCGATTGTTGTTGGTCAGGCTTATGCCGTGACTTATACCATCACTCGTTCTGCTGGTGGCCTTATTCCCTCAATCGGCGGCCAGAATGGCGTAGAGCGCACTGCATCGGGCACATACCGTGAAATTATTATTGCAGCCGCAACAACCCCCATTGCTTTTACGGGCAACGCTTTCACTGGAACTTTGGATAACGTATCCATCACAGAAGCTGTAAGTGAAAACATGGCATTGTTGCCATCAAATGCTTATACCATCAATGGCACTACGCTCACTTTTGCATCTGCGCCTGCTTTGGGCTTAAATAACATCGACGTGCGTGCGCCTTCATTGTTGCTAGGCGCGGCTTCGACTGCTGCCAATCTCGCGACGCTTTCGGCTGCTGCAGCTTTAGTGAGCGAAACCAACGCTGCGTCTTCAGCTGCGCTTGCTTCATCTAACGTGAAAACACGCCCCGCTGTAGCTTGTGCTACCACGGCAAACATTACACTGTCGGGCGAGCAAACGATTGACACGGTTTTAACAAGTGCAAGCCGCGTACTGGTAAAAAATCAATCTCTCCCAGAGAATAACGGGGTTTATGTTTCTGCGGCTGGTGCTTGGACTCGCGCCACCGATGCTGATACATTCCACGAGCTGCATGGGCAGTCGGTATTCACTTCTGGAGGCTCGGTAAATATCAATAGGACGTGGGCTAATACAAATAATGCTGGCGGAACTCTTGGAGTAACAGAGATTACTTGGACTGAGTTGAATCCGGGGATGCTAACTGGTCCAGTGTATGACCCCGCTGGCATTGCCCAGCAAGTCGTAGGTACAACCGCCACCCAAACCCTGACCAATAAAACCCTGACCAACCTTGTGAGTAATGGCACTATCTCAGGAACCGCCACGCCCAAGCTCAACAACTTCCGCTTGACGCTTACCACGGGCGTGCCCGTCACCACAAGCGACGTGACGGCTGCATCCACGATTTTCCTGACGCCATACAACGGCAATGGCATTTCGCTTTACAACGGCACGACATGGGAGCTGCTAAATTCGGCGCAGGTTTCGATTGCGCTTTCTGGCCTTGTTGCTGGTCATGTCTATGACTTGTTCACCTATAGCAATGCCGGAGTGCTGGCAATCGACCCGCCCGTAGCGTGGGCAAATAGCACGGTAACAGTTACCATTGCAG
>Ga0315900_10003214_pt1 | contig 24094 bp, 32 predicted proteins | sample LakEriMetagenome_FD_203521 | JGI IMG/M metagenome (GOLD analysis project Ga0315900, IMG submission 203521) | Freshwater fungal communities from buoy surface, Lake Erie, Ohio, United States - Buoy 12 MA114 | ecosystem: Environmental > Aquatic > Freshwater > Lake > Lake biofilm | place: USA: Lake... | reverse complement strand
GTATTTCACCTGTCCCCTCACAATCCACGCTACACATATTTAAAGCTTGCCAACTGTAGCTAATTAGCAAATTCTTCTGGTCAATTCCTTTTAAGGGCTGAATAGCCCTTTAAGGTTAGATACCAGTCTTAACCTCTTTCTGTATCAGTTCAGCCTGTTCAAAAGCTGCTCTGATTACGCTTTCTTCATCTTCTTCAGTAGGTACGTAAAGCGTCATTTTTTCAACGAGGTTTCCGTTTACTTCGTAAGATTCATTCAGGTCAAGCATGAGTACATAACCTGCAACAGGCTTACCTAAAAACATTTGGGCAACCATAGGTGAAACACCTTTCCAAATAACTTCTTCACCATTCTTTTGGTGAGACTGCCAAACAGTTACCACACGGGAAGCTGCCAAACTTTCAGTTGAAATGAATGAAAGATTGTAGTATTGACGGCGTTTCTTACCGTCTTCACGCTCTTTTTCCATTTTAACAACAGGTTGTCCTTGTTCGTCACGGCTGAAGTCGTTCAGAACTAAACCGCCATACTTCTTGCGGTTTTTAATTAATGCATTGATTTCTTGCATGTTATTAATTATTAAGGTTTTACACAAAACCAGTAAAAGATGTTATAGAAAGATAAATAGATACACACCAATACAAGTACCTTGCTTAAAACTTGGGACATAGGAAAGGAAAAGGTTAGAGATTACTCCCTAACCTTAAGATTATCTGTTGAAGATGTGCTTGATAGTACTCAAATCTTTGAAGGATTTGAATGTTTTCAAGGACTTCTTGTGTACCACAACACTCTTTTTGATGTGTTTGATACGTGATTTATTCATCATATACCTGCTTCTGCTTCTACTTTTGGTTCTGATTCAAGTAAGTTGTTCCATATCATATTATTAGGAACATTTACATTTTTGAATACTTCAAGGAAACCATGAATAGCTTCTTCTTCATCCGTCTTTACTTCCTTATTGGAAATAGAATGATAAAGGTTAGAGAGCTTTTGACATTGTTGTAAGTTAAGTCTTACTGTCATGCCTGTCATACCATACCCTTGATGGGTGTATACAGGTGAATTTGGAGATACTGTTTTCATTATTTATGATTTAGAAGTTAAGGTGAGATACTGTACTCTTTCGAGGATTTAACATTATTCGGTATCTCACCCGAATTTTAAGAATACTTTAATATCCTCCTGTATGCGCTTAAGCTTTCTTTGAGCTTTCATTTCAGGAGTATTCCACGGCATTACATCATCTCCAATTCTTATGGTATTAAACTTTACGGTTTTGTTGGTCTGCCAATACACAAATGTCATCCTTTTAGTATTTTTATTACTATAAGATGGATTCATGTAATGATAGTCAAATGAATTTTGATTCAGTTTGACCACTACACAACGTCTACCGTAAAAGTAAAACTCATCTCCTACTGTTACAGGACTGCATGGAGCTGTCATATCCTGTCTGTTGTAAAATGTACCCATAGTTAAAGTTTTAAGGATTGTGTAAGAGGTAGTAAAGGGCAGAACATTTCTGATACATCAGACAATATGAATGTTAACTGTTGTTCCACAATAGCTACCTCTCCAGACAATCCTGCTGATTACAGAACCTTGCTTAAAACTTGGTATTTGGATGGGAAGAGATTAGTCTTCCCATACCAAATCTCCAGAGTTGTAAATATGGAACACTCCATCTTCATCCTTATACACTTCCATATTCCCATCTCTGCATACCCTTACGTACAGCTTGTCATCACGAACTAAAGCCCCCTTATACTCAAGATGCATCCAATAGAATGTATTTGAGATTAAGGATAGAACAGGAAGCAGAAACCATACATTGTTATCATTAGAGTACAAGATAAGACCTGCAAGACTGAACACCATTGAAAGCACTGTCCAGTAGATTAAAGTAATGAATTTCATAAAACTTGGTTTAGGTTGAAAAAATAAGATTGGTTCTCTTACAAGGGGGGGTATAGACCTCCTCATCCGAAGTACGGGGGTTAAAAGTTGGATAGTACCACCTCCGCCAAGTACAGAATATTTTTAAAAAAATTTTAGGAAAAAAATTTTAGCACATGAAATAAACTTTATATATTTGCATATGCAAGGAATATGGAGTAGTATACAAAATAGTAGATCAACTTATAATTTGAGTAACTTTTCTTTAAAAGTATTTGAAGAAGCAATAAATGAACTTTATAACAAAGATATGAAGACTGAATTAAAAGAGGGAATAGACTATTTATTAGAAGATGGTAAGGTTGTCTTTACTTCTAAGTTCCACAAAGATAGAGGATTCTGTTGTGGTAATAAATGTAGATACTGCCCTTATACTGAGCAGGTAAAGGGAAATACTGAACTTGATAAAGATTTAGATTATGAATATACTACACTGGATACAAGGATTCCTTTTTAATAAGGAAAGGCTTTCTGAAGAAGAAACAAAGGTCTTAAAAGACAAGGTTGATAATGAACTTGTAAAATCACAAGTAAGTCTACCTTATATTAATGACTCTATTATGGAATGTAAATTTCCAAATGATTGTGGGATGCCTACTGTATGGTTTGGAGTAATACCTCCTATATGTAGTAAGTGTGGATATCAATCTCAACAATGGACAATTACTTCAACTACAGATGGTATTTTTAGTAATAATTTTGAAACATACGAGGTAAAAGATGGTAAAAGAATATAAATACTTTACACCCTCAATAGAGGATATAAGAGTTGGATATGAATGTGAATTATTAGAGGTGTCAGGAAAGCTTTTAACAGGAAGCATACCTGATACAAAATGGGTTACTTATAAAGTAGAAAATTCTTATGACTTTAACAGCATATGGGATTTATATAATGAAGGTAAACAAACTAATATAAGAGTTCCCTATCTTACTAAAGAACAAATAGAAGCTGAAGGATGGAAAGAAGGACAATTAGAAGGATATGAAAAAGAGATAACTAAAGATAGTTATTATTCATTACGTTTAAATGAAAATAACAACATTGTAATAAATAAATCTTTTATTGAAGGTTGGAGTTGGGTTTGGACTCCTTTTTACTCAGGAGAATGTAAAGATATAAACACATTTAGGTATATTTGTAAATTATTAAAAATATGATGCAGTTAAATCCTACCATACCTGTTTACAGCCTGGACCATAAAATAGAAGGATATGCTTTTATAGTAATGGATTATAGTCAGGAACATGACACTTTATTCCTTGTAGGTTTGGATAATGGAGAAATGTGGTGGATTAAACAGAGCAGACTTAGATTATGTAAAAACATTTCACTTGACAGAATATGAAAGAAGCAAATTATTTAGAAGTAGCAGAGAAGGTTTATTACCATGTAAACCCTGAAACTAAAATGTGCGTACCAAATTCTGCTTATATACTAACAGAAAAATGGTATCATGAATGGAGAGAAACTGATACAGAATTAGATTTATTCACTTGGATTTTAAAAAATAAAAAATAATGGTAACAGAAGAACAAGGAAAAAATGCTGTAAAATTTATAGAAACTGTAATTGATAAAATGAAACCTCTACAAAAGTTAACTAATGTTAACATGGCTATACATCAATTAGGAGAAAACAAAGAACTTATTTCAGACGGCTATCACACATTCAAAGAATTGTATGATTTCCGCATGGTTTATAATGCTGTTTTATTTAATGAGTGGGCAGACATGGGAGTATATAACCCTGATGGATTATTTGCAAAACCTATGTATGATGTCCATAAATCATGGAAGCATCATGATGGAGAACTTTGTTTTGGAGGAGGATGGTTTATAGTGAGTGCTATGCTACCTACTGGATTGATTTCCAACCACTACAAAGTTGAACACTGGGACTTATTTAAAATACCAGAGGTAGAGAAAGCTTTATTTGAATTTGACGGACATACTTCACAAGATGTTTTAAACCGTTTAAAAAATTTAATATGAAAAAAATATCAACAAAAAATTGGATAATAGTAGTTTTAGTAATCTTATTTGGAATAAGTGTATTTGTAGGTTGTGAAAAGGAAAAAGATTATAAAAAACTTGAAATTCAGTTAGAAGAAGCAACAAGAATAAAAGATAGTCTTGGTAAGGTCATCTACGTAAAAGATGCAGAAATCGTTGAAAATCAAGAGTCTATGCAGGATCTTAGAGCAAGATTATTTGAAACAGAAGAGAAGTATAACAAGAAAGTTAAGGAAGTAAAAGCTCTCATAGCTCAAAAGACTAAAGTGGAATTAGTAGATGTATTAGTACCTTATAAAGATACCACAGGTATGAAAAAATGGGAGGATAGTGTTAAAAATAAATGTGCTAACGTAATAAAGTTTTATGAAGATAGTAGTGTTTTAGTAGGTACTAATGCTGAAGATAGTACAAAAGATTATAATATTTCTTTAACAATTCTCAAAGAAGGTATAAAAATTGATTCTATCAAATTCATTGATTCTCAATATGTTAGCTTAACAGAGTTTAGAGGAGGTTTCTTTAAAAGAAATACAAAAGGTAAATTAAAGTTTTACGAACCAAGGCGTGTAAAAGTAGAAATAAAGCATACAAATCCTTATTTTACAAATGCTGGAGTAAATGCTTTCTTCTACGAAGAAAAGTCTAAAAATGGATATATGGCAGGTTTACTACATGGTACTATAGTAGGTTCAATAATTAATCTTTTAATTTTCAAACCATGAAAATAAGCTGTAAATGTATAACATATGGAAGAGTAGAGTTTCTTGAAGAGTCTCTTTACTCTTTCTTAAACCAAGAATATGAAGATGAACATGAATTAGTCATAGTAAATGACTACCCTCTTCAGAAATTGGTATTTGATCATCCAAGAGTAAGAATTTTTAACCTTGATAGAACATTTGAAACCATAGGTGAAAAGGAAAACTTTGCAGTAAGTCAATGTAAGTATGACGTAATAGCTGTATGGGATGATGATGATATAGCTCTTCCAAATCATCTTAGTAATATAAAGTTATATTTTAAGGATTGTAAATTGTTACATTGGGGTAATGGAGGTTATTTTAATGTACCTAACCTTACTTCAATTACTCAATTAGGTAATTCTGGTATAGTCTATACAAAAGAAGTGTGGGAAGAAGTAGGGAAACATTCTTTAGAAAATGCAGGATATGACATGACATTTACTAATAAAATATCTCAGATAAAAGGAGCAGTTAAATATGCTTACCCTCCTCCAAATGAAATAAGCTGGTTCTATGTTTGGGGAGGAAGAGGTTATCACATGTCTGGTCAAGGTACTGATGATGGTTCAAAACCTAATGTTATAAAAAGACATTCAGATCATGTAGAACAACAAAGAAAACTCGGAAAAATACCAACAGGTACTATTATTTTAAATCCAAATTGGAAAATAAATTATAAAGAAAAATTATTAAATTATGGCACATCCTGAACAAGCAGTCTTTTGTATATCAGTAAAAACAAAACATCCTGAATTATTTAAAAAGGTAGATGTCTTAGACATAGGTTCTTTAGATATAAATGGTAACAACCGTTATCTTTTTGAAAATTATACATATACAGGCGTAGATTTAGGAGAAGGTAAAAATGTAGACGTAGTAAGTAGAGGTCATGAATTCAAACCTGGAAAACAATATGACGTAGTAATATCTACTGAATGCTTTGAACATGATCAGCATTGGAAAGAAACTATACAAAATTGTATAGATTTAACAAAATCTGGAGGATTATTTATATTCACTTGTGCTACTACTGGTAGACAGGAACATGGTACAACAAGAACTACTCCTCAAGATTCTCCTTTTACACATGGAATGTTTAATGATTATTACATGAATCTGACAAAAGAAGATATTTTGACAGTACTAAATACTGAAGATTTTATAGAACATAAGTTTGATAAAAATGATAATACTAAAGATCTTTATTTTTATGGAATTAAAAGGTAATTTTTAAAATTTGGGAAAAATTTCTTACCTTAATAGTGTTAATTCGTATCTATCACATATATTAAGTTTGGAAAGATGAATCAAATTCTTGAAACTGCCTTAAAGGTAATAGAAATAGGCTCTATATCTTTTGGTAGTGTCTGGTTAAATAATCACTTAGAAAGGAAAAGCAAAGAAAAGAAAAAACCTGATCTATATGAAAAATCAATAGATGATCTTGTTAGTCCTATATTAGAGTTAATTCAATATGAAATAAATCCAATAAGAGTATCATACTGGGAAGGAGTAAATGGTACAAACACTCTTAGCGGCTTTAGTATCAAGAAGTTATCTATGATGGCTGAAGTAATAAGAGAAGGGGAAGATGAGACTAAAGAACAAATGCAAAGCATACCAATAGAATCATTTAAAAGAAATATAGATGATCTTAGAGATTCTGATGATGATTACATAGTTAGTAATGAATTTAAAAAATATGATAATCTGTCTGCTTTACATGCAAGATTTAAGAATAAAACCTTAATAGCAATAAAGGTTTACACTAAGGGTAAATGGACTGGTATTCTTATGATAGGTTTTGATGAAGAACCTAGATTGTTTACTGAATCTGAAATTGAATGGTTAAGATTACAAGCTGGTAGGATAGGTAACTTAGTTAGTGAAAATATAAAATGAAAAAGAGAGAACCTTATTATATAGAATATTTATGGGTTGGAAGAGATGGTAAACCTTCTTTAAGAGCAGTCTTAGCTATTGTTTTTTCTATAGATTTTGTTATAAATACAAGTCATGTTATACATGAATGGGAGCTTGGTAAATCTTATTCTGATGTAGCAATGCTTCTTGGTATAGAAGCAGGTTTAATAGCAGCTTTGCTTGGTTTAAGAGTATATCAAGATATACAATTTGATAAAAATAAACAAACTCCTGGAGAAGCATAATATGAATTTTACAGATAAATTTTTTAAGTTTCCCTATAAAATGTATACAAGAAAAGATTGGGAAAAATTAGAAGAAGAAGAAGAGGAAAACAAAGATAATAATATTAAAAAAGACTTACCAGAACCTCCATTTACAGTAGGTACAAAAGCTGTTCTTCCTGAAGAAATTGTAGGATATGAAACAAGCTTTTCATATGGTAAAACATTAGAAGAAGTAAATATTGCTGGCCCAGATTTAACTCATGTGGTTCTTAAAAATGGAATAGGATTAGCTTGTTTATGGTCAATTGAAGATTTCGAATCTAATCTTAATAAATTCATTAAAAAACAAAAGCAGGATGAATTAGATAGTTTAATAGAAGAAACAAAAGAAAAAGCTATTCAGATTAGACAAATTCTTGAAGAAGAATTATCTAGTATAAAAGAACAATATGAAAAAGAAGGCATACCTTTACCAATAAATTTAGAATAAATAATATGGAAAATCAACAAAAAAATTACAACTCTTTATCTGACTCAGAAAAAATTAAGTACAAAAAAGAACTTGAAGAATCAAAAGAAATTCTGACTTTACAAGCTGATATTGCAAAAGCAAGATCAGATATAAAAGAATATCAATTGAGAGAATTAGTAGCTGTACTTAAATTATATGAAATTCAAAATCCAAAGGAAATTGAAGTAAAAGATAAAGAAGATGGAGAAAATAGTTAACATTATTAAAAAAGTAAAAGTATCTGACATCGAAACTTTAATTGGTGCTCAGATACTTTTTTATGCATATACACAAGGTATATGGTTAAATAAAAGTGAGCTTGATATGTTAGTTCATATAGCAACTTTTGGGTATAATAAAGATACTTCTTTAAAAGAAATAGTTGAAAAGAAAATTTTTAAATCTGAACAAACTGTTAGAAACATAAGAGGTAAACTTACCAAACAAGGGTTTTTAGTAGAAACTAAAAAAAAGCATTTTGTAATAAATCCAGAAATTACAATTCATAATAAAGGAAATATATTATATGAATTTAAAATGTTAAAATTGTGAGACCTAAGAAAAAACAAGATGTTTTAGATAAAATTTATTTGGAATTAAATCAGTACTCTAAAGAAGAAATAGATAATGTAGTGAATTTCTTTTGGAAAGTAGGAGTTTATGAAAAAATAAAAGAGCTTACTTATTTTTCTTTGGACATCCCTAAATTAGGAAGTTTTGAATTTATTAGAAAGAATATTGATACATTAATTGAAAAGTATTCTGAAGTTACTCCAGATAAAGAAGATTATGAATATAAATCATATAAATTAGAAAAGCTTTTAAATTTAAAAGCTGAATTAATGAAAGAATATCAAAGATTAAATGAAAAAAGAAAATACAAAGAAGAATTTTACAAAAGTGTGGAAGAATAAGTGGAAAATAATTGAAGGAATTTGGTATAATCACTTTGTTTTCTATTTTAATAAAACTCACTGGGCTAAAAAATTAGTAGAAGAAAGAAGAGCAATATGTTCTATTTGCCCATATCTTGATCCTTTTGGTAAAGGAGAAAATGTAATTATTAAAGGTAAAGCTGCATGTGGATTATGTGGATGTAATATAAAAGAAAAAACAGCTTGCTTATCTTGTGAATGTGATGATAAAAAATGGAATGCTGTGAAAGTAAAAAATGATTACTTAATTGAACAAAAATTAAATGGTTAAGTTTAAAGAAAAAGATCACATATATGAAGATATAAATGATGGTTCTAAATGGACATCAGTTACTACATTTCTTCATATGTTTGAACCAGAAAAAGACTGGGATAAAATAGCTGCAACTTACGCTAAAAAGAATAATTTAAAAATTGAAGAGGTTAAAGAAAAATGGGCTTCTGAAAATTTTAAAGCTATTCAAAGAGGTACTCTCTTTCATAAAAAGAGAGAAGAAGAGCTATTGTATTGTGAATCTATTAATAATCTACCTATTTACAGACCAGTTATAGAAGATGAAATTAAAATAGCAACTTCTCAAAAATTAGGACCAGGTATTTATCCAGAGCTTTTAGTTACTCTTTCTTCTGCAAAGTTATGTGGTCAAGCTGATTATGTGGAAATTGATGAAGATTATAACCTTACTATAAAAGATTATAAAACAAATAAAGAAATAAAAAGAAAGGGGTTTGTAAATTGGGAAGGTATAGAAGAATGCCTTACTGGACCTTTAAATAATATACCTAATTCTAATTATTGGTTATACGCTTTACAATTAAATACTTACGCATACATTATAAAAAGAAATAATCCTAAGATTAAAATTAAAAAGCTCGAATTATTACATATCATTTTTGACGAAGATGAAGTTAAAGAGGTAGTTACATATGAATTACCTGATTTACAAAAAGATGTAAAAAGAGCAATAGAATATTTTAAAGTAACAAAATGATCCCTAAAATTTTTGACATAGAAAATAACAAAGTTATCATAAATATTGATATTCTCACTATACCTGAATTAAAAGCAGTATATGATGAATATGAAGATGAAACAAGAGATAACGTATTTCATTTTCTAAGACATATGTGTGATCCTTATGGACCATATAATAATCTTTCTGACGAAGAAAAAGAAGAATCTATTATTCATGATTTTCCTGGTGATTACTCTCCAGAAGATGAAGTTATTATAAAAGCTATTTCAAAGTTAAAAAGCTTTTACATGTCACCTACTTATAAGTATTATCTTGATAATAAAGAACTATTATATAAGTTAGGTGAATTTGCAAGAACAGCAACCATTAAAGATACAGGTAAAAATGGTAATTTAGGTGAATTACTTAACATGATTAGAACTGTTGGTAAGAATATAAGTGAGTTTGCAATACTTGAAAAAGCAGCAGAGAAAGAACTTGAAAAAATGAAAATGAAAGGTAATAGATATGTTGCTTATGACGAATTAGAGGAGGAAGACGAATGATTTATAAGTTTCCTTTAAAAGTACCTACATTTGACCATGAAACAAGTATATGGTCTGAAACAGTCTTCGAAAAAAGAGAAGACTTTTTACATTTTGTAGAATCTATAATTAAAGAGCCTGGTGAATACGAATTTGATGAAACTGTCTCTGAATGGAATAAACATGCTACATATTTTAATATTCATAAATCATATGAAGGAAGAAAGTATCCAGAACTAACAAGAGATAGAAAAAAGTGGTGGAACACAGAAAAAAATAAATGTAGAAAAGGGGTTATATACAAAAATAAAGGTAAAGTTTTTTACGTAACCAGATTTTATTATGACTGGTTAAACTTCATGAAAATATATGACAAAGTTGTTGCAGACTTTGTATTTCCTAAAATATGGGATACTCACTATGATTTAGCATTATGTGTAGTAGCTGCTGAACTTTGTTATAAAAACATACCGCTTTTAAAGAAGCGTCAGATGGGTGCTTCTCTTTTCTTTTTAGGATTAATCATAAATGCTTTTTGGTTTGAAAGAGGTGCTGTATTAAAACTTGGTGCATCACTCGGAGCATTTTTGGGAATGGAAGATGGTTGTTGGAAAACCTTAGATTTCTATAGATCTTTTAGAAATGAACATACAGATTGGTATAGAGAATGTAATCCTGATAAGGTAGGTAACTGGATTCAGCAAAGAGAAGCTGTACAAAATGGAAAAAAGACAAATGTTGGTAGAAAAAGTTCTATTAAAGCAGCATCTTTTGAAAAGTCACCTACAAATGGTGTTGGTGGTCCTACTACATATATGTTTCATGAAGAAGGGGGTATAGCACCTAAAGCTGATACAACTTTTGGATACATGGATCCTGCTATGAGAGTAGGTCAGATAAGAACTGGTATGTTTATAATATCTGGTTCAGTAGGTGAATTAAGTCAATGTAAACCTCTTGAGAAATGGATTAGGAAACCAGGTTCAGACTTCTATTCAAGAAGAACTAAATATTATGATGAAAAAGGTACTGAAGGTATATGTGGGTTATTTATACCTGAGCAATGGTCAATGCCTCCTTTCATAGATGAGTTTGGTAATTCACTTGTAGAATTAGCAATTGAAGCTATTTTACAAGAAAGAGAAGAATTAAGAGAACAGGTTAAGAGAGGTGAAAAAAGTGAAGAAGATTATAGATTACATGTCTCTCAGCATCCTATGAATATTAAAGAGGCTTTTGCATGGAGAGAAGAAAGTAAATTTCCCATACATATTGTTGAGAAACAAAAACAAAGAATAGAAGATGGTGAGGTTTTTGTAGAACACCTTGATATTGAAAGAGATGCAAATGGAAAGCCTGTTTTAAAACCCTGTTATAGAAGTCCTTTAAAATTTCCTACTGAAAAGACTTTACCTGATAAGAGAGGATGTTTAATAGTCTCAGAAAGACCTCCAGAAATAATCCAACCAAATGTATACTTTGCTTCAATAGATCCTGTAGGAGAAGGTAAAAGTACTACAAGTGAATCTTTATTTTCAGTTATAATAGCAAAAATGCCTATTGAAAAAGAAATTCATACTGAGAATGGAGTAAAATTTGAATTGGATCAAAGTAAGATAGTATGTACTTGGACAGGAAGATTTGATGACATAAATGATACTCATGAATATGCATCCATGTTACTTGAAATATATGGTGCAAGAGCAGTAGTAGAATCTAACGTTTCTCTTTTTATAAACTTTATGATTCTTAAAAAACGTCAAAAGTATCTTATAGCAAAGGATGAATTAATCTTTTTAAAAGAATGGGGAGGTAACTCAAATGCTCACTATGAATATGGTTGGAAGAATACAGGTCGTATATTCAAAGATCATCTTATGTCATATGGTATAGAATCAGTAAAAGAAGTTATAAATGAAGATTTTACTAAAGAAGGTAAATCTGTAAAAAAACATTATGGTGTTGAGAGAATACCTGACGTATGGTTACTTGAAGAAATGCTTCAATACAGAGAAGACTTAAACGTTGACCGTCTTGTATCATATTGTGCTTTAATGGCTTATTTGAAGCTTAGGATTGCTAATTACGGCTATAAAAAGGTTAAAGAGGTAGTAAATTTGGAAAATAATAAAAATTTATATAATTTAAATATAAGGAGTCCTTTTAAAAATATTGGTAAATCAAACTTTAAAAATGAAAATCCAAAGTATAATTTTAAAAGAACAACTTTTAAAAATTTAAGATAATGCAAATAATTTCTTCTTATCAATTACATAAAGGAGTAAAAGTTGATCCTACGAATACTTTAATGTCAACAATACCTTCTTTGATTCAACCTCTTCAAATGTTGAGTTATGAACATAAAGATGATAGTTGGAGAGCTTGGTGTATGGATTGGTACGAATGGCAAGGTATAAAACAAATCAGATATAAGATAGAAAAACTTGCTAAAAACTATAGATTAGCAAATGGTAAAATTGATAAGTCTGATTATATAATTGCTGAAGAAGATGAGAATAAAGATTTAATAGATGCTTTATCAAGGGATAACGAAATAAATGCTGTTACTGAGTTAAAATTTTTTCCTATTATACCTAATGTAGTTGACCTTTTAGTAGGTGAATTTAGTAAAAGGAACAATAAAGTTTTTGCTTACGCTATAGATGATTATAGTAAATCTGAAAAATTAGATAAGAAAAAAGAATTAATAGACCAGACTTTAATTTCTCAAGCTCAATTTGAACTTTCTCAAAACTTGTTACAAATGGGAGCAGATCCTGAATCTGAAGAATTCCAACAACAAGTATCTCAAGAAAGTATAATGTCTCTACCAGAAATAGAGAGATTTATAAAAAAAGATTATAGAACTTCTGTAGAACAATGGAGTAATCATCAAATCAATTCTGATAAATTAAGATATAGAATAGATGAACTTGAAGTTCTTGGATTTAGAGATTCTCTTATTACTGATACAGAATTCTGGCATATAAGACTTGGAGAAAATGACTATACCCCTGAACTTTGGAATCCCCTTTATACATTTTATCATAAATCTCCAAATAAAAGATATATCTCCGAATCAAATTTTGCAGGATTTATAGAATTACTTACAGTAGCAGATGTTATAGATATGTATGGTTATATGATGTCTGAAGATGAAATAACTTCTTTAGAAAAGATATATCCTTCTACAAATGCTGCTTACTTATTATCTGGAGAAAACTCTGGATTTTACTATGACCCTACTAAATCAGTTCAAGAAAATCAGAGAGGAGGATCTTTAGGATATAGACAATATATGGCTTGGGAAAAAGCTTTTGGTACTCAATCATATAACTCTTTATTTGATTGGGTATTAGGTGAAGATGAAAATAGTTTACTTACCAGACATATGCTTCGTGTAACAACTTGTTACTGGAGAAGTCAAAGAAAAGTTTATCATCTTACTAAGATAGATGAATTAGGAAACATTACTGATAAAATTGTATCTGAAGATTTTGTAGTAACGGAAAAACCTTATTATGATAATACTTTTTACAAAGAAAACACTAAAGATAATCTTTTATATGGAGAACATTTAGATTGTATCTGGATTCCTGAAATATGGGGAGGTATTAAAATTGGTCCTAATTTAACAACTTTAGGTTTTCAAAGTAATCCTCAAGGAATGCAACCTATTTATTTAGGAATTGGTTCTCATAAAAAACCTGATAGATTACCTTTCCAATTCAGAGGACATGAAACTTTATATGGAGCAAGACTTCCTGTTGAAGGTGCTAAATTCTCTGAAAGAAACTCTATGTCAATGTCTTTAGTTGACAGAATGAAACCTTTTCAAGTAGCTTATAATATTGTAAATAATCAGATTCAAGATATACTTATTGATGAAATAGGTACTGTAATACCTCTTGATCAAAATACATTACCTCAAAGAAGCATGGGTGAAGATTGGGGTAAAAATAATTTAGCAAAAGCTTATGTTGCTGCTAAGAACTTTCAGATATTACCTATGGATTTTTCTCTTGAAAACGTAGAAGGTCCAGCAAGGTTTAATCAGATGACTGTTCTTGATATGTCTCAGACTCAAAGATTACTTGGTAGAATTCAACTATCTAATTATTTTAGACAGGAAGCTTATTTATCTATAGGTGTTACTCAAGAGAGAATGGGTACTGTAAATTCTCAACAAACAGCTACAGGTACTCAACAAGCTGTAAATAATTCATATGCTCAAACTGAAAAGTACTTTACTCAACATTCTGATTGGTTAATGCCAAGAGTTTATGAATTAATGATAAATGCTGCTCAATTCTATAATTCTGAAAATCCAAGTATAGATTTATCATATAGAACTGAAAAAGGAGAAGAAGTAATGTTCCATATGGAACAAACAGATCTTCTTCCAAGAATGATAAATGTACATTGTACTACTTCTTTCCAGGCAAGAGATTTAAAACAAAAACTTGAACAATTAGCTCTTACAAATAATACTATGGGGGCTAGCATATATGACTTAGGTAAAGTTATTCAAGCTGATACTCCTTCTGAAATTATAGATGCTATGGAAGAGGTTAAGAATAGAATGATGCAAGAGCAAGAAGCTCAAAGACAACATGAACTTGAACTTGAAAAGCAAATGCTTGATGCACAAGCTGCTAAAGATCAAAGGGATAAAGACTTTGAAGCTGTAGAAAATGATCTTGACAGAAGAGCAAGAATTATAGAAAAACAAATTCAGGCAGGTGGTTATGGGGCTATGCAGGATACTAACCAAAATCAAAACTCTGATTATTTAGATGCTTTAAAACTTATTCAATCTCAAAAAGAATATCAAGAAATAATGAACCTTGATAGACAAAAAGAGAACAATAAGGTTCAGATTGAAAGAGACAAAATGCAATTAAAGAGAGAAGAAATAGCTGCAAGAGAAAGAATTGCAGATAAAGCTAATGCTACTGCTATAAAAAATAAAGTTGTAGGTGAAAAGAAAAAAGCTAAATAGCTATATAAATGAAATTTTTTTATAGTAAAGTAAAAATTTTTAAAGTTTAATTCATATATTTTAATTGAAAGAAAATCAACATTTATGACAGAAACTCAAACAGTTACACAAGTTAAAGCATTTGATGACGTTCTTGCAGAATTTGATAATGTAGAAGTACAAGAAACTTCACAATTTTCAGCAAAAGCAAAAACAATAGATGAAACTATTGATGAAGTAGATTCAGAAAAAGAAGTTAAAATTGATACAATTGATAAAATTGTAGAAGAAGTTGAAAATGAAGAAGTTACAACTGAAGAAGTAAAACCTACTTCAAATGTACTAAATGCAATTTCAAAACTTGTAGAAAAAGGGCAATTTTTCCTTTTTGATGACAAACAAAATCTTGAAGAATATACTGAAGAAGAACTTGTTGAATTAATCCAAGAAAACGAAAAGTATAAATCTAAAGAAGTAGTTGAAAAAGAAGTTTCTCAATTCTTTGAAAGTTTACCAGAAGAAATCCAGATAGCTGCAAAATATGTTGCTGATGGAGGTAGTGATTTAAAAGGTCTATTTAAATCCTTAGCTGAAGTTGAAGATATAAAATCAATGGATGTTAAAAAAGATGCAGAATCTATTATAAGAAATTATTATTCTGCTCTTGAATGGGATGATGAAGACATCAATGATAAAATCAGTACTCTTAAGGATCTTGGTCCAGAAGCTCTTGAAAAAGAATCAAGTAAAGTAAAGCCTAAACTTGATAAAATGCATGAAGATGTTATCCAAATGCAGCTTCAAAAGCAAGAAAAAATGAAGCAAGCTCAAATTGCAGATATGCAAAAATATCTTCAAAATGCTGCTGAAAGTATAAAAAAAGGTGAACTTGGAGAAATAAAGTTAGATCCTAAAAAACAACAAGAGTTATATCTTGGTCTTACACAAGCAAATTATCAATCCAGAAAAGGAATCCCTACAAATAAATTAGGACATCTTCTTGAAAAATATCAATTTATAGAACCAGACTTTAATAAAATTTATAAAGTAATGTGGTTACTGGAAGATGAACAAAGTTTCTTTGAAAACTTTAGTAAACAAAAAGTTAATGAAGAAACAAGAAAAACAGTAAGAACCTTAAAGACTGAACAAGGTAACAAAGAATCTTCAAACGAATACCAAAATTCTGATTCAAAGGTTGTTAAGAAAACTATTAAAAGAGAACCAGTTAATTTCATGGCTGGTATAAATAAGTAAATAAAATTTAAAATATAATATGCAAAACACACCCGTACTTAACAATGGGTTTTTCCTGAGAGACACCTCTTATAAAGTAGGTTCTCATGTGGATAGTTACCACTTGATGAATCTTATTAAACAAGAAAAACCTACAGATTTAGGAGTTATTGATATTTGGTCAATGACTCAAAAGGTAGAAATGCCTTTATACCAAATGTCTTCTTTTAAAGGTAAAAATGTAGTTGGAGTTGACGATCCTCAAGGTCGTTTTACATGGAAAGTTCCTGTAGCTCAAGACATTCCTTACGTTGTAGAAGATATTGAAGAAAGTGATAAACCAGGTATTGATGGTACTACTTTCAGAGTTAAAATTTCTGCTTTGAATGGTATTCGTCCTTTCGGACCTACTTCAGTTCTTCGTTTCAGTAAATATGCTGGTCCTGAACTTTATGTAGTTCCTGAAGATATTGCTAAAATCGAACCTCACGGTGAAGGTTGGGCATACACTGTTCAGTTAGTAAATAATGATTCTTATCGTTGGTTAGATAAGAAATATCTTAAACCAGGTACTAAAGTATTCCGTGTAACATCTGCTAAAGGTGAATTCGGACGTAGCTATGATGATACTGCACTTGCTGGTAGCGGATATCGTGAATACTACAACTATGTAGGTAATGCTGAAGCTACTTCAAGTTATTCTATTTCAAGTCGTGCTGCTCTTATTGCTAAAAATGGTATGACTGGTGAAGGTGGTTTAAAAGTTCTTGAAGTATGGCGTAACTTAGATACATCTCTTGATCCTACTATCACTACTCTTGATGGTATTGCTAACAAGATGGGTGATAAATATGTAAGAGATGGTATCAAAAATCAAAGTTTGATTCGTGGTTGGATTCCTGCTATGGAAGCTGCTCACATCACTAAGATTGCAAAAGATATCGAAAACTACCTTATGTGGGGTGGTGGAGGTTCTATCAATGCTGGTCAAGACAAAGTTCGTATGGCTAAAGGTCTTTGGCAGCAACTTGATAACTCTTACCGTAGAGTTTATAACCGTAGAGAATTCTCTCTTGATTTATTCCGTACAGAGTTGTTTAACTTCTTCAATGGTAAAGAGAACTTTGTAGGACCAGATCCTAAGCGTGATATCGTAGTACAAACTGGTATTGGTGGTATGAAATTAGTAAATGATGCAATTGCTAAATATGCAATGGCTTCAGGTCTGATTTTGAACGCTAAAGAAATGGGTGCTATTCAAAATAGTGGAATGGATCTTCGTTTTGGATACTCATTCACTGGATTTACAATTCCATTTATTGCAAATGTACAATTTGTAGTTAACCCTGCATTTGACAATGTACATGACAATGATATTGACAACCCAATTGTTGATGGTTATCGTCTTAGCTCTTACAGTTTCATCATATTTGATGTTACTCAAATGGCAGATGACAACATCATCCTTCTGAAACACACTCATCTTGACAACGGACTTATCTGGTTCATTGAAGAAGGTGATATGAGCTACATGGCTCGTCAGTTACAAGGTTTCAGAGGTAAACCTAATATGAGTGGTTTTGCTGTCTATATGAGACAGTACATGCCTTCTATCTTCGTAAAAGATCCTACAAAGATCTTGAAGATTGTAATGCGTAACCCAATTACAGGTCTTGCATTCGGTGCATCAGCATAAAGAAGTTCCTAGTAGGAAGCAGGGGAGTTCGATACTCCCCCTTCTTCAAGAAAATTAACAAATAAAAATTTATGGCAGAAAAGACAACAAAAAAAGAAAAAGAAGAAGAAAAAGTTAATGACTTAGTATCAAATTATAGAGAATATTCTAGTAAAGATATTTCTATAAAACCTTATTTCGACCCTACTGTAGCTAACATGGGGCTTGAAAAATATGGTCAAGTGTTCTTTGAAGGTACTGGTATGATGCAATCTCTTAGAAGTATAGAGATTAATGGTGTAGAAAGATATATCACTGGTCTTGATGAGTTTGCTCCTTCTGTGAAATCTATCAAAGATGATAAAGAAAGAGAAGCTAAAATCAAAAGTATCAGGGATACAGTTTCCAGACTTGAGTATGAAATCTTCTTTAATAAAGTAGATCCTAAAGATGCAAGTTTTTGGGAGAAAGTAAATCTTAAACCTACTAATGCTGAGTTTTGGGGTAAAGTATTTATAGTTGTTGGAAATCAACCTTTATATCTTGACCCAAATGACCCAACTGATCTTTTAAAAATTATAGCTGCTGAATCTGGAGGATTTGATGAAGTTGCTGGATCTCTTGATGAAGTTAAAAATGAACTTAATAAAAGTACAAAATTTTACCTTGATAAAGAAAGAGATATTAAGATTGAAGAAGGTAGACTTAAGATGACAAGAGATAAAGCTCTTTATGAATTGTATAAGATGAGAATGGAAGCTCCTCAAGGACTTTTCTGGATAGCTAAAAATCTTCTTCCTATTGCAAATAGTTATAGACAAACTGATTCACCTGATATATTTTATGGTCAGTTAAGTGATTACATTGAAGGTTTATCTATAGAAAAAAATAAAAAAATTGCTCCTCTTCGTTTTCTCGAATGGGTTGAAAAACCAGAAGAATATAAAAGAATTAGAGCATATGTTTTAGAATCAATTTTCTTAAAACATCTTATCACAAAAGCTGATAATAAAATATATGATAGAGAAAGTGGCTCTATGCTTGGAGGTAACATTCAGGAAGTTATAGAATATTTACGTCAAGCTACAAATCAAAGAGATCTTGATTTAATTGAAAGTAGAATTGATAAGGTTTGGAATAAATGAAAAATAATTTAGTACGATTAAAACTTAAGCAAAGATTAAATAAGTTATCAAGTAGTGACTTTACAAATCTTGAATGTTGGCAAGAAGCAGAATTAATAAATAAAGCTGCTAAGTCAATAGTAAGATCTACTATAAGAGATAAAGATGAAGCTAATAAAATTAGCGTAGACGATATACAAGTTCTTTTAAGAGAAAAAGATTTAAAGCTTTCTAATAAGAAAGTATATTTTGAATCTGAAGATATTCCTGAAGAGTATTTTGGATTTAAAAAAGTAGTAGTAGAAGCAGAGTCTGAAAAGTGTAAAATACCAAAAAGAATAAGATGTGTTCTTGTAGAAGAAGCAAATGTTGAATTTCTACTTGAAGATTATCTAAGAAGTCCTTCTTTTGAATGGGGAGAAACATTTTGTACTTTGTTTAATAATAAAATTAGGATTTGGACAAATAATGAGTTTATAGTTAAAAATTGTAAGCTTTCCTATTATAAAACTCCTGATGAAATAAGATTTGACGGTTGCAGAGATTATGATGATAAACTCATGTCAGATCAAGAATTAGAATTTAAAGATGACTTGGTAGAAATTATTATAGATGAAGCCGTTTCTATTGCTGCTGCTGATATGGGTGATTTTAATAATTTTCAAAGATCTAAGAGTACCTCTAAAGAATTTGCTTAAAAATTTGTATATTAATATTGTATTATCTATCACTAAAAAATAAAAATTATGTTTGACGTTCAAAATCACTTTAAGAAAAGTTTCTTAAACTTAGTGGGAGCAATCAAAACATCTGGAGATACTGAAACACTTACCCCTGGACAAATTGGTTTTGCAAGTGCAAAAACTTGGCAATTAATTGCGCCAGGTGCGGCTGATGTTGCTACTCACCCAGAAGTATACCTGGTACAAGGTTCATTGTACAAAGAAGACCAACTTGGTAAGCACTTTAAAGATCGTGCTTCTCATGGAGGTTATAAAGAGAGTGTTAAATCTCGTAAAATTAATGGTCGTTTTATTACTTGGTTTGCAAAGCATAACCCAGTTGATGAAAAACCTCATGTAGTACAAATTGGTTATAACGGTTCAGTAGGATGTGCTTGTCCTGAATTTGAAAAGGATAAGTGGTACTGGATTCGTGTAGAGGTTAAAGGTTCTACTGTACTTCGTACATATACTCGTAATTTGTACAGAACAATTGGTGTTTACACTGGTCAAGTAGCTGGTGATTGCCCAGATGTTTCTTGTGCAGAAAGTGCAGATCCTAAAAAAGTGTTTGAGAAATTTGCAGAGCAAATTAAATTAGATCCTGAAGTTTCTCAGTTCTTAAAAGAAGTTAAAGTAGTTACAGAAGGTACTACAAGTCTTTCTGGTACTCTTTTTGGTAAATACCAAGCTTCTCGTTGTGATGATGGTGGTATTCAGTCTTTTGCTGAAGTAGCTGCTGTATACGGAAATGATATTAAATTGGTATCTCATGTAGGTTCTACATCTACTTACGAAATTGTTAAATCTGGTTCTGCTCCTTCAAATAGCGTACCTTTAGATTTGACTTGGACTAAAGTTGATGAGTTCTATAAAGTTACTAAGAAAATCTGTCTTACTCTTCCTTTGAAAGCAGATGGTACTTCTAATCTTTCTGATGTACAAACATTCTATGATGGTATTTTAACTAATATCACATTGTATGATGAAGGTACAACTACTACAAGTACTACTACAACAACTTCAAGTACTACTTCTACAAGTACTTCAACTACAACTGAAGCAGGTCAAAGTTATGTAGGATGCACTGAAACACTTCAGGCAGACCTCTTATCTGATAATACTGTAGATTTAGTTTGTGAAGGTGTAGATGCTGCAACATTCACATTACCTCAATCTTACGAAGGTTATTCTTGGGAAGATTGTCCTTGTGATACAGTTGCTGATAATTTAGATCAGTGTGTTGGATTGAGACTTGTTGCTAAGAAAGTAACAGAACTTACTGATACATTTAGTGATGCTTCTTTTTCTCAATTTGATCATGTAGAATTTGAGCCAGTTAAAATTATTGTTAGCTTCGTTGATATGGATGGTTCTCAGGACTTCAAACCAATGCCTGTAACTGAAATTCAACAACCTGTGATTCGTCAAGGTATTGGTGAAACAGTAGTTCGTGAAATGATTCAGTCTGCAATGTATGAGCAAAACTTCTTCTTCGAAGATAATCGTATGCGTGAAGTAACTGCATATCCTTATCTCCAAGCAGTAAACAGAGCAGATAAATATGTAACTTATTACTTAGCTCATAATGTACCTACTGGAATTGGACCTAGTGGTTCAATTGGTCAAGATAGATTCCTTTACAGAGTCTTTGTTAAACAAGGTGTAGATGCTTCTACATTTGAAACATGGATGGGTAACTATTTGACAAGTGCTGGTACAGGGGTATCTTTACAAGTGCTCTAAATATAAACCTATGAAAAACCAAGGGGTGAGAAATCACCCCTTTTTTCATTTTAAAAGTTTTCTTGGATATCTTGTAAATTTTTATTATTTTTTTAATGAAATGACACATCAATTATCATTAGAAGTTCCATATATCACTAATCCTAAAGTTTTAAGGATTTTTGATACAAGTGTTTGGGATTCTGAAGTTTTATCTTCAGAAATAAAACTTGATATAATATCACCAGGTTTTATATACCCAATTTCTTTAACTGTTACAAGGGGATTTGATAGATTATATAATAGCTCAAGTTTAGGTATATATCCTTCTTCAGATATTGATGATTTAAAAAAATTACCTGATGGTATATATATTATAAGACTTAATAATATTAATGGGGAAGATTGTGAGTGGGTTGAATATAACCACTTAAGGCAAACAGCTATTATTGAGTGCTGGAATAAAGCTTTATGTTCATTAAATATTAATGACTGTACATTTTTAACAAAAGATATAGAAAAAAAGAGAAAAGATCTTTATCAAATTAAAATGTATATAGATGCTGCAAAAGCTAAAGTTGAATTTTGTAATTCACCAAATGAAGGTTTAGAATTACACAATTATGCTAAAAAGCTTTTAGAAAATTATAATAGAGATTGTAATTGTTAAAATCAACAAATATGACAGAGTGTCCAAATTGCAAAAGTAAACTTTCCTGTTCTTGTAAAATAAGAACAGCAAGTGATGGAAAAAAAGTTTGTACTAATTGTATAGCAAACTACGAACAACAATTGAAAAGTAAAAAGAAATGAATAAATGTTATGATTCTGTAGATAATACTTATATCTGTGAAGAGGTTAAAATAAATTGCCTTTTTGCAGATGAAGTATATAAATCATACAAGATGAAAAGATATGGTATTAAATCTTGTAAGAAGAAATATGATGAGAATTTACTATGGGATTTAAAACATTTATTAACTTTTAACTTAAATAATCACATTGATATATTTTCTAAAAATACATATAGGAACAAACTTTATGTAGAGAAATATGTACTGGAACAAAATTCCAAAGGTTTAATTCCTGATTATCAGGTTAATTCCTTAAATGTATGTAACATATCAAATTTAATTGAAAAAATAAACTCATTATAAAGTGAATCCAGTAAACTCTTCAGAAAATAAAGGTTGTGGAAATCCAACTACTACAGAATGTGTTTTTTGGCAAGGAGATAATATAGAATGTCTTGGTATAGAAAGAGGTCAAAAAATATCATTATCTGTTAAAAAAGTAGCTGATAAAGTATGTGAATTACAAGATGCATTAGATTTAAGTGACTTAGACTTAAAATGTATTTTTGACTTATGCTTATCTTGCCCTCAACCAGAAAAAACATTATTTAATGTTCTTACTCTTTTAATAAATAAAGTTTGCACTTTAGCTGAAGCAATTGAAGATTTAGGATCTACTGATCCTGAACAAGCTACATTAGTAAGATTAGCAAGCTGTTTCCAATATACAAATACAGAAGGTGATACTGTTTTTGAACTTCCTCATGAAGATTATACAAAACGTATAGCAAATGAAGTTTGTTCAATTTTATTAAAACTAAGCTCTCTTGAAGATGATATACAAGAGCTTCAAGACGATGTATCTGAACTTACAGAAAGAGTAACTACTCTTGAAAATGCAACTGGTGACGAGATATTATCATGTCTTAGCTCAGATCCTTTACCAGTATCAGATGCCTTACAATTACTTGATACTGCATTTTGTCAATTAAGAGGATATGTAGGTTTAAGTACTGCTGCAAATCAAGCAATTGCTCAACAACAATCATTAGATGATTTAAATACAGAGTTTTCTGCAACTCCTGGATTTAAAATAAATCCTGCTAATTTATCAGAAAGTATAAGAAATCTTTGGGTTGTACTTGATTCTTTAAGAGATGCAGTTAAAACAATTCAATCTACATGTTGTGCATTTGATTGTGATGATGTGAAAGTAGGATTTGTTGTAGCATTTGAAGATGGATTGGAAGTTGTAAGATTGAGATTTACTTCAGGTTCTGGAACAAATATACCTTCTGGATTTACAGATATAGGAAGCGTAATAACTATTACAGATGAATCAGGTAATTCTCTATCATTTAATATTACAATTGAAAATAATGGAGAAGAGGTATTGAACTTACTTGGATTAAATGCTAATGAAAAGTTAACATTTGTTATAGAAACAAAGCTTTCAAATGGTTCAATAACATGTTCTAAGTGTATTACTAAAACAATTGATGCTGCAACTGCATGTGAATATTGTGAAATTACTTCTACTGGAACAGGAACTATAACAATTGTTTATGAAGAAACATTAAATAATTAATTATGTCATTATCTACTACTAAAATAATAAAAACTGTAACTCTCAATGAAGGTGAAAAATTTGTATTACCATCTGGTGCTACAATTTTAAACATATTTACTTCAGGTGTATCTTCATATACAAGTAATTGTGATAATATACCTGATGCTACGCCTTTTAAATGTTTTGTTTTTTCATGGGAAATTAATGCTACTCCTGCATTTACAGATGCTTATTTTTCAGAAATAATAATAAAAGATAGTTTTAAATATAGTATTCCTGATCCAGATGGATTTGCTTCAAATCAATATGAAGATGGGGGATCTGAAGCAGAAAAATTATCTCAAGCAATTTTATCTATAAATGGATTTGTAGGGGATGTTATAGCATATGACCAATCAGGAGGTGGATCATTAAGACAAATTAAGTTAAGTTTACCTGATATGGGT
>Ga0315900_10003213_pt1 | contig 24116 bp, 3 predicted proteins | sample LakEriMetagenome_FD_203521 | JGI IMG/M metagenome (GOLD analysis project Ga0315900, IMG submission 203521) | Freshwater fungal communities from buoy surface, Lake Erie, Ohio, United States - Buoy 12 MA114 | ecosystem: Environmental > Aquatic > Freshwater > Lake > Lake biofilm | place: USA: Lake... | reverse complement strand
CCTGCCGAAGCAGGCCCACGATCTGCTCTGTACTGCGTCGCTTCTTCATCCGAGAAACCTTTCCAGCCCCACAAGGGGCACGAGGATTCTCTCACAAGACCTGGGTCAAGATTTGGGGAGGGAGTCATTGACACAAACCATTTCCACCCAAGCCGGAACAACCTACAGGCTTCAATTTGATCAACGTGGTGAATTTGACGGATTGCCCTCAACATTCCTTCCCGGGATGGCTGCCGTCGAGATCGGTGGACAGCGAATCTATTTCAAGGTGCCATTTACAAATACTTGGAGCACACACACGCTGGAGTTCACAGCAACAAGTGCCAGCACAACTATCAAATTCATTTCTTGGGGACATCTTCTTTTTCTAAACAACCCGTCAGACACCACTGACAATCGAGGCACAGACGAACTTGTTCTAGACAAAGTCATTGTTCAGGAAGCTGCCTCTTCCACAGCCACTCTCACCATCAAGGACAACGGCCAGGGCTGCTCCTGGTTCGAGGCATCCAACACCACCGGCATCGCCGATCCCAACGGCGCACTCAACGACGACCGCGTCAACACCCCGCTCGTCAATGACCGGACGGTCAATGAAGGGTCTCCCTCCGTGGTCTTCACCGCGCAGGGTATGCCGGGGGGCGAGGTGACGCTGGCGATTGCCGAAGGCGCCGAGACCGCGGGCACTCCCTCGGCGGCCGACGTCATGGGCCTCGAGTGGTTTGATGCGGCCAGCAACCAGTGGGTCACCTATGGCGGAACCGCCACCATCGGCGCCGACGGCACCCTGCTTGTGCGCACGAGCCCGGTGGCCGATACCGCTTACGAGCAGTCGGAAACCTTCACGCTCACGGTCACCTACACGGGGGCTGTGGACGCCACGATCAACCCCACCGGCACCGTTACCGCCGGAGGCGCGGCCGCCGGCATCGGCACCATCAAGGACGATGCCACCGGCCAGTGGTTCACGGGCACGAGCGGCACCGGGAGCGATACCGCGCCGAGTGGTCTCAACCTCGACGACGACCGCCCCCTCGCGGTGAACGACATCCGCTCGAACGAGGGCTCCACCTTCGCGGTCTTTGAAGTAAGCGGCACCAGCGGCCAGTTGCTGAGCCTGGCCCTGCAACCCACCACCGCCGCCAGCGGCAACGCCATCCTGGGCACCGACACGGCCAACGCCGGGAGCGGCGTGCCCCTGCAGGTGTTCAACGGCACGGCCTGGGTCGACTACGCGCCCGGCAGCCTCGTCACCATGCCCGCCGGCGACAAACTGCTGGTGCGCACCCGCCTGGTGAACGACGCGACCTTCGAGGGCCCCGAAACCTTCAGGCTCGTCGCCACCAACGTCGGCGGCACGACCGCCATCGGCACGGCCACCATCACCGACGACGGCACCGGCGACATCTACCCCAACAACACGACCGGCGCGGTGGACGCCGCCGCGAGCAAGAACGACGACCGGCCCAGCTTCGCAGTGAGCGATGTCACCCGCAACGAAGCCGCGGGCACGATGACCTTCACGATCACCAAGACCGGCACCACGGAACTGCCTGCCACGGTGAACTACGCCACCGCCGACGGCACCGCCACCGCGGGCGATGTGGCCCAAGGGGCCGACTACGAGGCCGCCAACGGCACGCTCAGCTTCGCCGCCAACGAAACCAGCAAGACGGTCACCATCAGCATCGGCAATAACAACGTTTTTGAAGGCACCGAGACCTTCGATCTCAACCTCTCGGCGGCCACCAACGCCCGCATCAGCGATGCCACGGGCGTGGGCACCATCAAGGACGACGGCACCGGCTCAGGCGGCACCAGCGACGACCGCCCGCTGTTCACGGTGAACGACGTCACCGTCAACGAAGGTGCCGGCACAATGACCTTCACCGTCACCCGCACGGGTGATGCCACGCTCAACTCGACGGTGGCCTACACCACCGCCAGCGGCACGGCCACCTCAGGCACCGACTTCACCGCCGCCAGCGGCACGCTCACCTTTGCCCCAGGCGAGACCACGAAGACGATCACCGTCCCGATCACCAACGACGCCGGCTTCGAGGGCAGCGAAACCCTCACCGTGATCCTGAGCAGCCCCACCAACGCCCTGATCTGGGACGGCACTGGCGTGGGCACCATCCTCGACGATGGCAAGGGCGCCGGCGGCACCGATGACGACCGCGCCATCAAGGTGAGCGACGTGTGCGTCAACGAGGGCTCGCCCTATGCCGTCTTCACGGTGAACTACACCGCCAATGCGCTGATTACCTTCCAACTCAGCGATGGAACAGCATCGGTAGCTGGGGACCTTGCCAACATCAATCCCGGCGTCAGTGGCAGCCGCTTGCAATACCTGGTCGGCACCACTTGGACAGACTACGTCAGCGGTTCTGTCGTGACCGTTGATGGAACGGGTCAGATGTTAGTGCGTGTGGCCCCCAATAACGACGCGATTTTCGAGGAAGTCGAGAACTTGCAGCTCAAGGTCAGCCCGGCCATCGGTGCTTCACACGACATTGCCGGCGTGACCGTCGACGTGATTACCAACAGTAATGGCGCGCCCCTTCCTGTGCTCGACCGGTCTAAAAACCTCGTTCAAAACGGCGACTTGACAGCGGCCGATGCGGGTTGGTGGTGGGGCAAGTACAACCTTGGTGATGGGCGACCCTTCGCGTCCTGGACCATTGATGGAGGCGGGACTCACACCTACGCGCAGAACTTCCCCACGGGGGGCGCGCCAGACGGCGCAACGCCCCCCTGGATCTACTTCGGCAACATGCGAATGGGGCCAGCTCCGGGCAGTCCGGCCTTCAACTTTCAAACGGCCTTCGATATGTATGGGATCGCCACTACCCCATACAGCTTTGTTAACTGGGAACCGGCTAAATACGGCACCTCACCGGTCACAATATCCCAGAACATTTCGACGGTAGCAGGGCAGAGCTATGTGCTCCAGTTCTGGCAACGGAGTGAGTGGGCCTTCACTGGCCCGATGTCAGACCCCTCGCAAGGAGCACTTGCCGACACGCGACGCCCCGATGGAATAGCCGCGCTGGAACTCGGCGGGCAACGCGTGTTTTTTAGAGTCAATTCGGGCAGCGACCGCTGGCAGCGTTACACCTTTGGCTTCACCGCCACAGGCTCCACAACAAATCTGGCCTTCATGTCCTGGGGGCACTACCAGGATGCCCAGACATATTTGACTGATGAACTGGGCATCGACGACATCATTGTCAACGCACTCCCATCGCCATCGACCGCCACCCTCACCATCAAGGACAACGGCCAGGGCTGCTCCTGGTTCGAGGCGAGCAACGTCACCGGCATCGCGGACCCCGATGGCCCGCTCAACGACGACCGCGGTGCCAACCCTGTGGTCAACGACGTCACCGTCAACGAAGGCGCGCCCTCGGTGGTGTTCACCGTCCTGGGGTTGCCCGGCGCCCACGTGGATCTGGCCATTGTCGAGGGCGCTGACGCGGCGGGCTCCACCGGGGCCGATGTCACCGGTCTGCAGTGGTTCGATGCCGCCACCAGCCAGTGGCTGGACTACAGCAGCGTGAGCCCGGCGGTCGTTGGCGCCGACGGCACCCTGCTCGTGCGCACCACGCCGGTCAACGACGTGGTGTTTGAAGTTTCCGAAACCTTCGATCTCACCGCCACCTACACGAACGACGCCGACAACACCGCGCTGGGTGTGACCCTCGGCGCCTCGGCCACCGGCGTGGGCACCATCAAGGACGACGGCACCGGCCAGTGGTTCACCGGCGAGAGCGGCATCGGCAGCGACACCGCCCCGGTGGGCACCCGTCTCAACGACGACCGCACCTTGAGCGTCAACAGCATCACCGTGAACGAGGGCACGCACTACGCGGTGTTCACCGTGACCGGGGCCGCCGGGCAGTACGTGAGCCTGGCGCTCGCGCCGACCGGTTCGGGCACCGGGCATGCGGTGCTCGACGTCGATACGCAGGACGCGGGCTCGGCCATGCCGCTGCAGTATTTCGACGGCTCGGCCTGGGTCGATTACACGCCCGGCAGCCTGGTGCCGATGCCCGCCGGCACGATGCTCGTGCGGACCCGCATCGTCAACGACATCCCCTTCGAAGACGCCGAAACCTTCGCGCTGGTGGCCACCAATGCCGGCGGCACGAGCGCCACCGGCACCTGCACCATCACCGACGACGGCACCGGCAATCTCTACAGCTCGAGCAACACCACGGGCACGCCCGAGGCCCCGGGCACCAACGGCCTGCCCGGCGCGCTCAACGACGACCGCCCGATCACGGTGAGCGACCTGCAGGTCAACGAGGCCGTCGGCAATGCCGTGTTCACCGTGACGGGCACCCCCGGCCAGGTGGTCAACAGCCTGGTGCTCGCGGCCGGCACGGCCACGTCGGGCACCGACTACGGCACGTCGCTCAGCTATTCCGTCAATGGCGGGACCAACTGGCTGACCTACACGCACGGCAGCACCAGCATCACCATTCCGGCGGGTGGTAGCTTCCTGGTGCGCAACAGCATCACCAACGACTCGCCCTACGAGGGCGGCGAGACCTACACGCTCACCGCCACGCCGCGCGGCGGCAACGCCGCCACGGGCACCGCCACCATCTTGGACGACGGCACCGGCACCGGCGGCACCAACGACGACCGCGCCGCGAATCCCTCGGTCAACGACCTGACCGTCAACGAAGGCACGCCGTACGCCGTGTTCATCGTCAAGGGGCTCCCCGGGGCCGGCATGACCCTGAGCCTGGCCAACGGCACCTCGAACCCAGCCACCGTGGGCACCGACACCGGCGCCGCGGCGGCGCTCGAGTATTACAGCGAGACGGCCAACGGCGGGGCCGGCGGCTGGCTCACCTACGGCACGAGCGTCACCCTGCCTGCCAGTGGCACCCTGCTCGTGCGCACCACCATCGCCAACGACGTGCCGCTGGAAGTGAGCGAGACCTTCCGCCTGACGGCCACCTACAACGGCACCGGCGGCGGCACCAATGGCGGCAGCGACACCGGGATCGGCACCATCAAGGACGACGGCACCGGCGACCTCTTCAGCGCCGCCAATACCAGCGGCATCGCGGACCCGCTCGGCAGCCAGCCCGACCTGCCCGCCGCGCTCGATGACGACCGCCCGAGTTTCTCGGTGGGCGACGTCACCTACAACGAGGCCGCCGGGACGATCACCTTCACCGTCACCAAGACCGGCAGCACCACACAGAGCACCACCGTCGCGTATGCCACCGCCGACGGCACCGCCGTGGCCGGGCAGGATTACACCGCAACGAGCGGCACGCTCACCTTCACCGCCAGCGAGACCACCAAGACCGTCACGGTGCCGATCACCAACGACGCGATCTTCGAGCGATCGGAAACCCTCGACCTCAACCTCTCCAACCCCACCAACGCCCGCATCGGCGACGGCACCGGCGTGGGCACCATCAAGGACGACGGCACGGGCACCGGCGGCACCAACGACGATCGGCCGCAGTTCGCCGTCGCCGACGTGCTCGTCGACGAGACCGCGGGCACCCTCACCTTCACCGTCACCAAGACGGGGCAGACGGCGTTCAGCGCCTCGGTCGATTATGCGATCGTGGACGGCACGGGCAGCACCGGTGCCCTCCTGGGCAGCGACTACAGCCAGGGCACCGACCCGCTGGCCGGCACGCTCACGTTCGCCGCCGGAGAGACCAGCAAGACGGTGACGGTCTCGATCGCCAGCGACGGCAGCTTCGAGAACCTGGAGCAGCTGCTGATCAATCTCACCAACCCCACCGACGCCGCGATCGCGGATCCGCAGGGCGTGGGCCAGATCGTCGATCTCCCGACGGTGACCATCGGCGACGCGACCGTGATCGAGGCCACCGACCCCTATGCCGTGGTCACCGTCAGCCTGAGCCAGGCCTCGGCCCTGCCGCTGACCTTCACGCCCTCGCTCGCCAACGCCGACACCGGAGCCGGCTTCGCGGTGGTGGGCACCGACACGCAAAACACCCCCAGCGGCGCGGCGATCGAGTATTCGCTCAACGGCACCACCTGGCTCTCCGCGGCCGCCGGCGTGACGGTGCCCGCGGGCACCACGAGCGTGCAGTTGCGGTCGGCGATCCGCATGAACGACGGGATCGGCGAGCCGATCGAGACCTACGCGATCCGGACCAACACGCTCTCGTTCGGCACGGGCGGCAACGCCGTCACCGCGGCGGGCGTCAGCGGCACGGTGACGATCATCGACAACCCGACGATGTCGATCTCGAGCGTGGTTTTGAACGAGGCCTCGTACAGTGCGGTCGTCGAGGTGTCGCTGAGCCTGCCGGCGACGTCGCCGATCACGTTCACCCCGTCGCTCGCCAACGGTACGGCTGGCGGCGGCAGCGGTGCGGGTACGGTGGGCACCGACACGGGCAGCGGCATCGAGTATTTCAACGGCACGGCCTGGGTGAGCGCGGCTGGGGGCGTGACGATCCCGGTGGGCGGCACGGGCGTGCTCCTGCGGACGACGGTCAACCAGGACACCGATTCCGAGATCAGCGAAGTCGTGGCCATCTCCACCGGCCCGGCGACGAACGTGCTCAACCCCGCCGGCGTCACCGGCACGATCACGATCAAGGACGACGCCTCGGGCAGCCTGTTCAGCGCCTCGAATACGACGACCACGCCGGACGCCCCCGGCACGAACGGCCTGCCGCAGTATCTCGACGACGACCGTCCGCTCGCCGTGAACAGCATCTCGGTCAACGAGGGGACGCACGTCGCCGTGTTCACGGTCACCGGGCAGCCCGGCCAGCTGGTCTCGCTCGCGCTCGGCAACACGGCCTCGACCACCGACCGCGACGCCACGCTCGGCACCGACACGGCCAACGCCGGCAGCGGCGTGCCGCTGCAGGTCTTCGACGGCACGGCGTGGGTGGACTACGCGCCTGGCTCGTTCGTGGCGATCCCGGCCACCGGCACGACGCTGCTCGTGCGGACGCGGATTACGAACGACAGCCCGCCGGTGTTCGAGGGCCCCGAGACGTTCACCCTCACCGCGACCAACACCGGCACGACCTCCGCGACCGGCGTCTGCACCGTGCTCGACGACGGCACCGGAGCGATGTTCAGTAACGCGAACGTGAACGGCCTGCCGGAGGTGCCCGGCACCAACGACCTGCCGCCCCGCCATGACGACGATCGCCCGCTCGCGGTGAACAGTGTCACGGTCAACGAGGCGACACCCGTCGCGGTCTTCACCGTCTCGGGCGTCGAGGGGCAGCTCGTCAGCCTGGCTCCCGCCGGCGGCTCCGCGACACTCGGTACCGACTTTGCCAGCGCCCTCGAATACTTCAACGGCACGGCCTGGCGGTCGTACACCCCGGGGAGCTTCGTGGCCATTCCGGCCGACGGCGATGGCACGCCCGAGGAGCCGGCGACGCTGCGGGTGCGGGTGGCGGTCGTGAGCGACAACCCATTCGAGGACAGCGAGTCGTTCACGCTCACGGCGACGAACACGGGGGGCGGGCCGGCCGCGGGAATCGGCACCATCCGCGACAATGGCATGGGTGACATCTTCCTGCCGTCGAACACGTCGGGCGTTCCGGACGCGCCGGGCACGCCGGGCTATCCCGCGAGTCTCGACGACGACATGCCGCTGGTCGTGACGGCGACCGGGGCCGATTGCGGCCCCGGCGCGCAGGTCTTCGTCATGAATCCGTTCACCGGGGCGGTGCGGCACCAGTTCCCCGTCTTCGAACCCACCTTCCGCGGCGGCGCCCGCGTGGCCGTGGGAGACGTCGATGCGGACGGGGCCGACGAGGTCATCGTCGCTTCCGGTGGAGGTCGCGTGGGCGAGATCCGGGTGTTCGAAATGAACGGCACGGAACTCGTGGGTTTCCGCACGCTGCCGTTCGGGCCGAGGTACGTCAGCGGTCTGGAGGTCGCGGTTGGCGACGCCGATGGTGACGGCGACAACGACCTGATCACGTCCGCATCGCGAGGACCTGGAGCCACGGCGATCCACCGCGTGACGCCCGGTGCGGCAGACCCCGTTGAGAACAAGGCGTTCCGGTCGTTCACGGCCTTCGACAGGAAGGTGATGGCCGGGGGCACGTTGGCGGTCGCGGACCTCAACCACGACGGCCGGGTCGAAGTCATCCGCGGCAGCGGTCCGGGGACGACGCCGCTGGTGAACATCTATGACGTTTCGGCGGCCCCGCGGCTGGTCGACTCGTTCATGCCGTTCGCCGGCCTGCGGAAGTACACCGGTGGAGTCTCGGTATCGACGACCTGGTTCAACGACGACTCCACGCCGGACATCCTGGTGGCGGGCGGCAGGAACGCGGGCTCCACGGTGGAGGTGTACGACGGCACCGTTAACGGGCACGGTGTCAACGCCCGGCTCGATACGGCCCGGCTGGCGGCGTTCGCCAACCTCTCGACCCGGAACGCCGGGGTGTTCGCGGCGGCGGTCGATACCGACGGAGACGGTGTCGCTGATCGGGTCTTCGTGACGCAGTCGGAAGGGGGCTCGGGCAACGGCATCCGCTCGGTCACGAAGGTCGGCTCGGTTGCCGGCACATTCTCCGCGATCGCGAAGAATCTCCGGATCGCCGCGGCTCGCCCGAAGCGTTCTTGAGAAGATTCGCGAGCCGTAGCGGGGCCGCAAAGTCCCCGGCGCTTGCGTGGAATGCCGAGCTTCAGGTTCACGACCCCCAACGCTGGGCAGCCTGGGGAAAACGCTCAATTTGCGGCCGACTCCATACGATGAAGGAGGCAGGGGAACATACCCAGTCTCCGGAGCATGGGGACAGTGGCCATCCATCGAGACAGCGGAACGACGATGAAACTCAGGCTCATGACCGCGGTATGCTTGGCGCTGTCCGGGGCGTCCGTTCGGGCTGCCGACGAGCCGTCCGTCGTCCCTCTGCCGCCGATGGAAACGCTCGCGGCCTGCCAGCCACAGGCCGGCAGTCTGGAAACGGTGGTGTGCGGCGACGCGTGCTGCCCGCAGTGGCCCCAGTACTTCGTGTTCGACGTCTTGTTCCTGCAGCGAGACAACGCCGCGGGCAACCGGCCCCTCGCCGAGGGCAGCACGGCGTCTCCCGACCCGGGGGCGACGTTGCTGGACACGGCAGACCTGCAGTTTGCGGTGGCACCCGGCCTGCGGCTGCTGTGGGGGCAGCGGGTCGATGACGAGTACGGCTGGGAGGTCGGCTACCTGGGCGTGTATGGCATGTGGGCCGATGCGGGCGTGCAGGGCGTCAACCAGGTTGCCGTCCCGGGGGCGATCGCCGACTCGGTTCCCGGCTGGTTGACGGCCGACAGCGTCCGGCCGACGTATGCCTCAAGCCTCAACATCGTGGAGGCGAATGTGTTCCACGGTCGGTGCTGCGAGGGCTGCAGCCCGAACGGCTGCGGCAGGTATTGTCGGTGCACGGACATCCTCTGTGGCGCCTTCTGGGCCGGCCTCGAGGAGTCGGCGAACCTCAACGTGACCTGCTGCGCAGGCGACCCGCCGTCCCCGTATCGGGTGCAGTCGTCCTCGAACCTGATTGGCGGCCAGATCGGCATCCGGCGGCGGCGGGATTGGGACCGCTGGGCACTCGAGGGGACGGCGAAAGCCGGTGTCGCCGGCGTCGTCCTGTCCCAGTCATCCGGGGCGATCACGTCCTCGCTCGCCCCGGGGCAGGTGTATCGCGATCCGACATCGGCCTCGACCGGAGGGGTGGGGCTGTTGTCGGTCATCAATGCCACGGCGGTCTACCGGCTCACGGACCATTGGGGCCTGCGGGCGGGCTACAACCTGATCTGGCTGGACGGGCTGGCACTCGCGCCGGACCAGTGGGACTTCACCGACACGGCCGACAGCGGCAGGTCGGTCGTGGGGGGCGGCAGCCTCTTTTTGCACGGCGCCAATCTGGGCGTCGAACGCCGCTGGTGATCGGGTGGGCGATCTTCGTCGACATCGATCCGGCCGTGGAAGTCGGCTGGTGACATTCGTCGCATCGCGGCCCTAGTCGGCTAACTCCAGGGATCACGAGTACGACTCGCCGTGTATCGTGCGTGGGCCGTCTTGCGTCTAGTCCTTAAACAAGCGAATGGCGACCGCATCGTGGTCGCCGCGTAAGCGCATTCGTCACGGCGCACCGCGAGCCTCCGGCGGTTGGCCGCCGTGTTCTTCGTCGGGTTGTCGGGGGCCTCATGGTGGGCTCGGCGGCACGTCGTGCGGTCAGGCGTGAATCGGGACCGGACCATCCGGACTCCGGCTTCGTGGGTCCGCGGTCAACACCGGAGCGACGTGTTCAGTTGATCGAGCAGGCGGAAGAACGTGGGCAGCCAGTGGTTCCACGCCAGGATCCGGAAGACAATCCGTCTGCCCGTCTTCACGATCTGCGTTGGGATCGCCATGAAGGCACGACGGAACGTCGTGAACTCCATCCGCAGGATTGTTCGTTTCTCTTCGCCACGAGCGTCGGCGTCCCGCCCCTCGGTCGGCAGCGAGAGGGCCATCCATGCCTTCAGACTCCAGGCCAGCGAGGCCATCCCCATGTACGCCCAGTTGCTCACCAGCGTGTCCACGGGAGCCGATAGGGCGTGCATGTCGCTCTTGAGGTGGGCGAAGAGATTCTCCTGATTGCAGCGGTGGTTTGCCTCCAGCACGATCTCCGCCGCCGACTTACGGAAGTCGTTGGTGATGAAAAAGAAGCAGCGATTGTCGTCGAACAGTTTCCGCTGACCCTGGTGGACCTCGAGATCCTTCCAGAGCACGACGATGCGGTATTCCCGCTCGCACTTGATCGGCCGGTAACGGAAGTCGGCGACGTATTCCTTCGCCAGACGAATGTCCCTGAACTTCCGCTCCTCGACCACCTGCTGCTTGACGTTCTCGGGCCGCTGGCGGGGAGCGGTCTTCGTCGGGTGCTTCGGCGGCCGAACCAGTTCCTGCCAGGCGTTTCGGGGCAGATTCTCGGCATGGTCGTAGAGGTTGGGCATCGCCTGGATGCCGAACACGAACGTCACCCCGTTGGCCGCCCAGCCGTCGAGGTGCTCGGTCTGCGAGAAGGCCGTGTCGCCCCGCAGGCGGATGCGCCGGAAGCCAGCCCGACGGCACAGGCCGATGGCCTTGCCGAAGGTTGCCGCCGCCTGCTCGTGACTGAGGCGGTTGCCGGGGCGGTTCACCACATAGAGCGGCTCGCCCGTGTTGGCCAGCGAGAGCACCAGCGGGTGATAGCCCCACTGGTTCTTGTAGTTGATGTTCATCCCCTCCTTGCACTGCCCTGTCGTCTCGTCCATCGTGCCGTCGGCGTCGAGGATCGCCTCTCGGAAGAAGTCTTCCGGCTGCTGCTTCCAGATCTCCGCACGGGTGTCGTTGAAGACCTCCTGCAGCGCTTCGATGCGTTCGACGTCGAACCGGCGGCAGAAGTCCCCGGCCGTCGTCGGATCGGGAATCCGCCGGGCCCCGAGGGCGTCCAAGTAGCCCTCGTCGTTCCGCAGGAGTTCCAGGTGCTCGAGCCTCGTGCCGCCAGCCACCCCCACGGCCTCGACGACCCGACCCCGGTGGTCGACTTCATCATCCGGCGCGCCTCGGCCGCCCAGTAATGGGTAGTCGCAGCCAGGGGCGGCCCGTCTGCTTTTTGGGGGGGTGTAAATCGCCGATTACCCAGTCTGCCGCCCTCCGCGGCCGGCATAGCCGTGTTAACTGATACGCCCGCCGCCGAAAGATTGCCGGCACCCACGATTCAAGCCATAGTGTGAACGGTGAATTTTGAGCCTCCGGTGCGGCCGCACCAACCCGGGGATCCCCCATGCGCTCCCTGTTCGGTTGGCAATCGCGGTCCAGCAACGCTCCGGGCGAGCGGCGGAGGCGTCGCAGTCCGACCCGAGCGAGCGCTGGGATAGAGCCGCTGGAGCAGCGTCGCCTGCTCGCGGCCGACAGCGGCCGCGAGGTTGTGCTGATCGACTCGGCGCTCCTGGCGAGCATTCCCCAGGAAGAGCTCGCGGGGTCGCTCGTCGTTTCCGTCGACGCCGGTCGCGATGCCGTCGCCCAGATCTCGACGGCCCTGGCAGGGCTTTCCAATGTCGATGTCGTTCGCGTCATCTCCCACGGCAGCGACGGCAGCCTCTGGTTCGGCGACCAGCGGATCGACGCGGCCACGCTCGCCGCCCGGGCCGACGAGGTCGCCGGCTGGCGGCGGTCGCTCGCCGCCGACGGCGACATCCTGCTCTACGGCTGCTCGGTCGCGAGCACCGACCTCGGCCGCGACTTCGTCCGCGAACTGGCCGGCCTCACCGAGGCGGACGTCGCCGCGAGCAGCAACGTCACCGGTGCGGGCGGCGACGAGACGCTCGAATTCAACGCGGGCGACGTGACGGCCGCCCTGCGGGCGTCGGCCGCGAGCTACCTGCAGGCGGGCATGTCGCTCGAGGCCTACACGATCAACCAGCAGATCACGAGCTGGACGAACAACATGAACGGCACCGCGACCATCCGCATGTCGTTCGATCTCCGCGGGCAGTTCTATTACGCCGGCGGACACCTGTCGAACTTCGGCTGGGTCTACATGTACGTCAACGGCCAGGAGGTGGCCGAGCTGTACGAGGTGGTCGGAAACGGCAAGGCAATCGCCGCCACGGTCCCGCTCAGGCTTGGCAACAACGAGATCTCGGTCAGCGCCCGCCGGGGTTTTCCCACGACCTGGCAGGAGCCGGACCCCATCGATCTGCCGATCGAGGCTCCCTACTACCTCGGCATGCCATCCACGCTCACGGTGCCCGTGGGCCAATGGCAGAACCAGATGTACGTGGTCAGCAATGCCTTCGGCACGCCCACGATCCGCTATTCGGCCACCAACCTTCCGCGGGGCGTGACGATCGACTCCCGCGGCGTGATCCTCGGCATCCCCGAGACCGGCACAGCTGGCGTCTACAACGTCGTGCTGCAGGCGACCAACGGCTTCGCGACCGCCACGCACAACATGACGGTCACCGTCACGAACCAGGCGCCGAGCTTCACAAGCACGACGCCGGCGGTGCTCTCCGGGGCCGCGGAAGACACGGACTTCACGATCACCCATGCCGCGCTCGCCGCAGCGCTCGACGAATCCGACCCGAACAACGACCCGCTCTCGTTCCGGATCGAGTCGCTGCTCGGGGGCACGCTCACGAAGAACGGCAGCCCCGTCGCGGCCGGCTCCACGCTGCTCGGCCCCGGCGAGAGCCTCGTCTGGACACCGCCGCCCACCGTGAACGGCACGCTCGACGCCTTCACCGTGAAGGTCTCCGACGGCGCCCTCTTCTCCGCCACGGCGAAGACCGTGCGGGTCTCCATCGGAGCCGTCAATGATCGGCCGACGTTCTCCCAGTTCTCGGGCCCCGTGGCTTCGGGCAACGAAGACACCGTGATCCCGATCTCGCTGGCCGCGCTGCTCGGAAGCGGTGATGAGGCCGACATCGACGGCAGCGTGACCGCGTTCGTCGTGAAGTCGGTCACCACCGGCACGCTCCGGATCGGCACGAGCGATGCCTCCGCGACCCCCTGGAACGCCACGACCAACGCCGCGGTCACGAGCAGCCTCAACGCCTACTGGACACCCGCCCCCAACGCCAACGGTGCCCAATCGGCCTTCACGGCGGTGGCCCGCGACGACGGCGGCCTGGAATCGCTCACGCCGGTGCAGGCGGTCGTCTCCGTCGTCGCAGTCAACGATGCTCCCACGCTCACGAGCGTGGCCATCATCTCGGGGGCCACCGCCAGCGACCCCTTCGAGATCACGTACGCGACGCTCGCCAACGCAGCCAACGCCGCCGACGTCGATGCCGACGCGATCGCATTCCGGATCGAGGCCATCTCCACCGGCTCGCTCGACAAGTGGAGCGGTTCGGCCTGGACGGCCGTGACCGCCGGCACCACGCTCGTCTCCGCCGGTGAAAAACTCCGCTGGACACCGGCCGCTGGCACCTCCGGCCTGCGAAATGCGTTCACCGTCCGGGCCTGGGACGGCCAGGCAGCCTCCGCAACGGCCATCCAGGTCCGCGTCGACGGCGACGTCTGGCGGGTGCGGCCATGGACCGACGCCGCGTCGAGCGGCATCTCCACGCTCTCCAACTACACGCATGCCTACAGCTTCGGTGCCGCCGGCAGTTTTGCCGTCAACGGTCTGACCTTCACAGGACTCGCCGGAGCGAACCCGGCGGTCACGGACCGGCTCTCCACGACCGGCTTCGGCGGCCTGGTCACCAACGACGCCAACAGCCTCGCTGACGCGTCCCGCAGCCTTGCCAACGACGCGGTCAGCACGTCGGCGTCTTCTGCGTCGGTCACGCTCCGCGGCCTCGCGCCCGGCGGCCGCTACGTGCTCTCGCTTTACACCGTGGGCCGCGACACCGCCGCGCGGCTGGCCACGCTCTCGTCGGCGATGGGCCAGCTCACGGTCGACCAGAACGCACTCGGCACCGACAACGGCGTCCGCATCGACTACCAGTATCTGGCCGACGCCTCAGGGTCGGTGACGATCTCGCTCGCCGTGCCGTCGGCGGCGTTCAGCCTCTATGGCCTGGCCAACCGCGAGGTGGCACCGGCCATCGGCCTCTACGCTCCGTCGGCCCTCACGTACGACGCGGCGCCGAAGCCGTTCCAGGCCTACGCGGCCGCCGCCAACCCGCTCCCCTTCATCTCGGCCGGCACGCTCCACTCGGCCGTGCTCAGGTCCGACGGCACCGTGTCGGCCTTCGGCACCAACCAGGACGGCCAGACGAACGTGCCCGCGGGCCTCGCGAACGTCGTGGCCGTGTCGGCCGGCGGCTACCACACGATGGCACTCAGGTCGGATGGCACGGTCGTGGCATGGGGCAACAACTACGCGTCGCAGTCCACCGTGCCGGCAGGCCTCTCGAACGTGGTAGCCATCGCGGCCGGCGGGTCGCACAGCCTGGCCCTCAGGAACGACGGGACCGTCGTCGCCTGGGGATCGAACTCCGGCGGCCAGACGAACGTGCCCGCCGGCCTCACCGGCGTCGTGGCGATCGCCGCCGGCTCGACCCACAGCCTCGCGCTCAAGGGCGACGGCACGGTCGTCGCCTGGGGCTACGGCTTCTACAACTACGCCACGCCCCCCGCCGGGCTCACCGACGTGGTGGCGATCTCGGCCGGCGAGTGGCACAGCCTTGCCCTCAAGAGCGACGGCACGGTCGTCGCCTGGGGCAACAACGGCTCCTTCCAGTGCAACGTGCCGGCCGGCCTCAAGGGCGTCGTGGCGGTCTCCGCTGGCACCGGCCACTCGATCGCACTCAAGGCCGACGGCACGGTCGTGGCCTGGGGCGACCGCGACAACTACGGCTCCACGGTGATTCCGGCCGGTCTGTCAGGCGTGGTGGCCATCGACGCGGGCTCCGAGCACTCGATCGCCCTGAAGAGCGATGGCACGGTCGTGACGTTCGGCTGGACCCGGTTCGGCCAGCAATATATTCCCAATTCCACGGGCACGCTCGTTCAGGTCTCCGCCGGCGTGAATCACACCCTGGCTCTGAGAATCGACGGGAGCGTCGTCGCCTGGGGTGCCAACTACCAGGGCCAACTCAACGTGCCGGCTGGGCTCACGGGCGTCGCCGCCGTACAGGCCGGGAACAATTTCTCAGTCGCTCTCAAGGGCGACGGCACGGTCGTCGCGTGGGGCTACAACCAGAGTGGCCAGCGGAACGTCCCCCCGGGCCTGGCCGACGTGGTGAAGATCTCGGCCACGGGCGACCACGTCCTGGCCCTGAAGCGCGACGGCACGGTCGTGGCGTGGGGCAACAACCAGTACGGTCAGACCAACGTGCCGAGCGGCCTGACGGACGTCGTCGACATCGCCGCGGGCGGCGACCGCAGCCTGGCGTTGAGGCGGGACGGCACGGTCGTGGGCTGGGGGAACTACGGCAACCAGTGGTTGCCGGCGGGCCTGGCCGGCATCAAGGCGATCTCCTGCGGTGATCTCTTCGCCCTGCTCCTGAAGAACGACGGCACGGTCCTCGCCTACGGCTACAACAACCACGGCGTAGCGACCGTCCCCGCTGGACTCACCGGCGTCGTCGCCATCGACGCTGGCTATCAGCACGCCCTGGCGCTCAAGGCGGACGGCACGGTCGTGGGCTGGGGCAACGCTGCGTGGGGCGTGACCACGCCGCCCGACTCCACCCGCGGCGTCGGCGTGGTGGCGGTCATCGCCGGATCGAGCACGTCCTACGCCCTCAAGTCGGACGGCACGGTCATTGGCTGGGGCTTGGACGCCGGCGACAACCAGCCGCCGGCCGTCGGCCTGGCCGGCCGCATGACGCCGATCCTCAATAGCTACACCTACAGCTACCAGGGCCGCGGCTCGACAGCGTACGCCGCCTCGGCCACGGCCCCGACCAACGCGGGCGACTACACCGTCACGGCGACGGCCACGGGTTCGGGCAACACGGTGAGCGTGAGCAGGGACTTCACGATCGCCAAGGTGACACCGGCCCCCTTCTACTACACCCGGACCAACACGATCACCTACGGCGCATCGCTTACGTCCCAGCAGGTCGACACGCTGCCCGCGTGGTGGTGGAACCAAGGCACGTTCACGCAGATCCCCGGCACGACGACCTTTTTCCCTACGATCGGCACGGTCCTGCCCGCCGGCACCCACACGCTCCAACTCACATTCGTCCCGACCGACTCGGTCAACTTCAACCCGGCCGTCGCCACGAGCACGATCACCGTGCAGAAGGCCACGGTTGCGGCCGGCAGCATCACGCTCACCCCGCCCGCGAGCCTCACCTACACGGGTGAGGCCAAGGCCTACACCGCGTCCGCCACGGGCGTGGCAGGCTTCACCTACAGCTACTCGGGTCGCGCCGGCACCGTCTACGGCCCGAGCAGCGTGGCGCCGACCTATGCCGGAGACTACACCGTCACCGCCACGGTCGCCGATCCCAATTCCCAGGGCTCGAAGAGCCTCGACTTCACGGTCGCCAAGGTCGTACCCGTGATCACGGCTGTGCCGACCGCGACGGCCCTCACATTCGGCCAGACGCTCGCCTCGTCGACGCTCTCCGGCGGCACCGCGAGCGTGCCTGGCAGTTTTGCGTTCCGCGACAGCACGCTGCAGGTCAACGCAGCCGGCTCGATCCCGCAGGACTTCGTGTTCACACCGACCGACACGGTGAACTACGCGACGGTTGCGGGCACGGTGTTCGTCAATGTCTCGGCGCTCGCCATCGCAGCAGGCGCGTTCACGTTCTCGGCCCCGGGTAGTCTCGTCTACAGCGGCACACCGAAGACACACTCGGCGACGGCAGCCGGCCCGTCGGGAACGCTCTACGGGATGAGCTATTCGTACGCCGGCATCGGCGGCACGACCTACGGCCCGTCGACCACGGCCCCAACGAACGCCGGCTCCTATGCGGTGACGGCGACGCTCACCGGCTCGAACTTCACCGGCAGCGCCACCCGCACCTTCACGATCACGCAGGCCGTGCCCACGGTAACCTGGGCCACGCCGGCGAACATCGCCTACGGCACGGCGCTCTCCGCCACGCAGCTGAGCGCCACCGCGAGCGTGGCCGGAAGTTTCACCTACACGCCGGCGTCCGGCACGGTGCTCGCCGCCGGAGCCCGCACGCTCGAGGCCGTGTTCACGCCAACCGACACGGTGAACTACGCGTCGGTCACGACGACCAGGCCCCTGCAGGTCACCACGACGTCGCTGCCGATCTCGCTCGTGCCACCGCCGCTGGTCTACGACGGCACGGCCAAGGGGTACGTCGTGTCGCAGATGGCGTACCTCTCGAGTGGCTGGGATCACTCGGTCGCGCTCAACACGAATGGCACGGTCACCGCCTTCGGCAGCAATTCGGATGGTCAGACCAGCGTGCCAGCCGGACTCTCCGGCGTCGTGCAGGTGTCCGCGGGCGCTTACCATTCGGTCGCGGTGAAGTCGAACGGGACGCTCGTCACCTGGGGATCCAACAGCTGGTCGCAGGGCTCAGGCGCCGTGCTGAATCTGCCGTACACAGGCCCCGGTTGGACCGCGATCACGCAACGCGATGTGATCACCAACGCCACAGCCGCTGCCGCGGGCGGGGTGCTGACCGTCGTTCTTCGGACTGACGGCACGGTCACGGTCTTGGGCGACAGCTACGAAACGTCGGCGGTCAACGTTCCGGCCGGACTGTCTGGCGTGACCGCCGTCGCCGCGGGTTGGGAGCATGCCGTAGCGCTCAAGGCAGACGGCACGGTCGTGGCCTGGGGAGAAAACGTTCACGGCCAGACGAACGTACCCGCCGGCCTGTCGGGGGTCGTCGCGATCGCAGCCTGGGGCAATCACACGCTCGCCCTCAAGTCGGATGGCACGGTGGTGGCTTGGGGCAACAACTCCGCGCGGCAGACAACGGTGCCGGCCGGCCTGAGCGGAATCGTGGCGATCACGGCGGCATTCAGTTCGTCGTTCGCCCTGAAGGCCGACGGCAGCGTCATCGGCTGGGGGTCGATGTCCCCGGTCTCGGCCTTCAGGCAGGTCGCCGCTCCCGGCAGCGGCGTCGTCGCGTTTTCATCCGACGCCAATGGAAACCTGCGGCTCCTCAAGTCCGACGGTACGGTGACCACCGTGGACGGCACCAGCCTCGCCACGGGGATCGGCTTCCCCGCCCACAGCGTCAGCTACGTCGGCAGGGCAGGCACCATCTACGCGGCGAGTGCAACCCCGCCGACGAATGCCGGCAGCTACGCCGTCACGGTCACCTCGACCGACCCCAACTACTCCGCCAGCCGCACGGTCGACTTCACGATCGCGAAGGCCACGCCCACGATCACGACGCTGCCTCAGGCCGCGATCATCACGGAAGGCCAGGACCTCTCGGCAGCCATCCTCGATGGCGGCGTGGGCAGCGTGCCCGGCACGTTCGCCTTCACGTCGCCCGGGTTTGTCCCCTCGGCCGGCTCGACGACCCAGGAGATCACGTTCACCCCGACCGACTCGGTCAACTACGCGAGCGTGACCGCGACGGTGACGGTGCGGTCCCAGGGCGCGTCCGCGGCCGTGCCGACGATCCTCACGCCTCCCACGGCTTCACCCCTCACGTTCGGCCAGCGGCTCCAGGTCTCCACGCTTTCCGGCGGCGTGGCGAGCGTCCCGGGCACGTTCGTCTATTCCTCGCGGCTGACCGTGCCAAACCCCGGCACCGCGCGGCAGAGCGTGACGTTCATTCCCGATGACATCGCCAGCTACGCCGCAGTGACGGTGCTCGTGCCGCTGACGGTGTACGACGGCATCGCCAGCCCGCTCAACGTGGCGCTCGTGCCGCCCGCGAGCCTCACGTATGACGGCTCGTCGAAAGCGTTTCGCGTGGCCCGCGGCTCGCTCGTGTCGTCCGGCAACTACGGCCATTTCCTGGTCGTGAAGTCCGACGCCACGGTCGGGGCGTTCGGCGACAACTCCGCGGGCCAGCTCAACGTGCCCGCCGGCCTCACCGGCGTCGTGGCCGTGGCCGCCGGCGAGGGCTCCGCGATGGCGCTCAAGGCGGACGGCACCGTCGTCGAGTGGGGCTCGTTGTGGATGGGCGCCGCGCCGGCCGGCCTGTCGGGCGTGGTTGCCATTGCCCGCGGCACCAGCCACGCCCTCGCGCTCAAGGCGGATGGCACGGTCGTGGCTTGGGGATACAACGGCTCCGGTCAGTGCAACGTGCCGGCTGGGCTCACCGGCGTCGTGGCCATCGCCGGATCCGTGTCGAGTTCCTTCGCACTGAAGTCAGACGGCACCATCGTGGCCTGGGGCGCAAACGCCTACGGACAGCTGGACATTCCGGCTGGCCTGTCCGGCGTGGTGGCCCTGAGCACGAGCTCCTACGGCCCGATCGCGGCCCTCAAGTCTGACGGCACGGTGGTGTGCTGGGGCAAGAACGACAAGGGCCAGGCGACCGTGCCGGCGGGCCTCTCCGGTGTGGTGGCCGTGGCGGCGGGCGAGAACCATACGGTCGCCCTCAAGTCCGACGGCACGGTCTTGGCCTGGGGTGACGGCACGAGTTTCACGCCCACCGGCTGGAACGGGAATCTCGTGCCCTGGAACCTCGCGAACGTCGTCGCGATCGATGCGAGCAGCGATGCGACGTATGCGATCCGGGCGGACGGTTCGGTGGTGTGGTGGGGGCAGCGCAGCAGCTACGGTGCCGCCCGGGTCAACGGCGAGATCTACCGCACCCCGTCCGGTGCCGGGGTATCGGTGCCCGAAATCACGCCGCTGCTGGCGGCTGACTCCGCCGGCTTTGCCTTCTCGACGACCTACGCGGGCCGCGAGAGCACGACCTACTCCGCCACAGCCACGCCTCCGACCGAACCGGGCGACTATTCCGTCACGGTGACCGGCACCGATCCCGACTTCGCCGCCACGAAGACACTCGCCTTCACGATCGCCAAGGCCACGCCCACGATCACCGCGGCGCCGACGGCCGCCGGTATCACGTTCGGCGAGTCGCTCGCCTCCGCGGCCCTGAGCGGCGGCGGAGCCAGCGTCGCCGGGTCGTTCGCCTTCGCCGCCCCGGGGACGATCCCCAACGCCGGCACGGCATCGCAGACGGTCGTGTTCACGCCGGCCGACGCGGTCCGTTACCTGCCGGTCGCGCTGAACGTCTCCGTGGCGGTGGCCCAGGCCACGCCCACGCTCGTCACGCTCCCCACGGCCGCCACGATCGCCTACGGCCAGACGCTCGCATCCGCGGTCCTCGGCAGCGGCCTGGCCAGCGTGCCCGGCGTGTTCGCGTTCACGGCCCCGGGCACGGCACCCACGGCCGGCACTGCGGCCCGGAGCGTGACGTTCACGCCGACCGACACGGTGAACTACGCCCCCATCACGGCGAGTGTGGACGTGCTCGTGATCCGGGCCACGCCCAGCGTGAGCGTCTCGCCCACGTCCACGTCGATCCGCGCGGGCCAGTCGCTCGCGAACGCGATTCTTTCCGGCGGCACGGCCAGCGTGCCCGGCACGTTCGCCTTTGCCGACACGTCGCTCGCCCCGTCCTCCGGCACGGCGAGCCAGGACGTCGTCTTCACGCCGACCGACGCTGCCAACTACGCCCCGGTCACGCTCGGCGTCGCCGTGCGCGTCCGGTCCTTCGATCTGGGTGACGTTACCGACATCGCCGGCGAGGCGGGCGGCGTTGCGAACGCTGCCGCCGGCTTCGACGCGGTCGGTAATGTGCTCGACGGGCAGTCGAACTACGACGGCACGGCGATCACCGTCACGGCCGTCACGGGCCCGGGCGGCGCCGGCACGGTCGGCTCGGCCCTGGCGGGCACCTACGGTTCGCTGACCCTTCGCTCTGACGGCAGCTACGTCTACGTCGTCAACGACACGAATCCCACCGTCCAGGCACTCCCGCTCGGCGCGACGCTGCAGGACGACTTCTCCTACACCGTGGCCAGCGCCACCGACTCGGCCACCGCCGCGCTGCGGGTGACGGTGTACGGCGGCAACGACGCCCCCACGTTCTCCGCGTTGGGCGGCAGCCCGCTCAAGACCGTGAACGAGGACACCGAAGTCTCGATCACGTTTGCCGAGTTGCGGGCCGCCGGAAACGAGACGGATCTCGACGGCATGGTGGTGGCGTTCGTCGTCACGAGCCTCGCCGGCGGAACGCTGCGAATCGGTGCCGACGCTGTATCGGCCCTGCCCTGGGACGCCGACTCGAACAGCCGCATCGATGCCACCCAGAACGCCTACTGGACGCCGGCCGCTGACTTGAGCGGCACGCTGCCGGCGTTCGCCATCGTCGCCCGCGACGACGGAGGCTCAGACTCGCCGACGCCGGTCACCGTCCAGATCGCCGTGACGCCCGTCAATGACGCACCCGCCCTGACGCCGGTCGAGATCACGTTCATCGACACGATCGCTGCCGACAGTTTCGCGCCGGTCTCCGGCACATTCGCGGCGAGCGACGTCGACGTCGACAGCCTCACCTTTGGCGTCACTGGCGTAACGCCGGCCGGTGACGTCGTCACGCAGACCGGCAGCTACGGCACGCTCGTCGTCAATCGGCTCACCGGCGCATACGCGTTCACGCCGAACGCCACCGGGATCAATGCCGCCACCACCGCGGTGAGCGAGACCTTCCCGATCGTCGTCAGCGACGGCGCAGCCACGACCGCCGCCCTGCTCACGATCTCGATCGCCGCGACCGACGACCGGCCGACGCTCTCGGCGGTCGAGTCGCACGCAACCCCGGGCACCGAGGACACGGCCACCGAGGTCAGCTTCGCCGACCTGCTCGCGGCCGGCAACGAGGCGGATGTGGACGGCACCGTCACGGCGTTCGTCGTCACCGAGGTGAAGAGTGGCCGACTGGTGATCGGTAGTTCCGCCGCCACGGGCACGGAGTGGAACGCCACGACCAACCACCTGATCACTAGCACCCTGAAGGCCTTCTGGACGCCGGACACCAATGCGTTCGGTCTGCTGGACGCCTTCTCGGTCATCGCCCGCGACGACGGCGGCAACGAGTCCACCACGCCGTTCGTGTATCGCGTGTCGGTCGCCTCTGCGAACGACGCACCGTCGCTCACCTCATTCCCGCTGGTGGTCGGCACGACCGCCGAAGACACGCAGGCGGAACTCACGTTCGCCGCGCTGGCGGCGGTGGGCGACGAGGCCGACATCGACGGCACGGTCACGGCCTTCGTCGTCACTGCAGTAGCCAGCGGCACACTCAGGATCGGGGCAACCGCAGCCACGGCCTCTCCCTGGGACTCCGCCACCAATGCGGTGGTCACGACCGGCCTGCAGGCCTATTGGACTCCGGCCGCCAACGCCTCGGGCACGCTCACCGCCTTCTCGGTCGTCGCCCGCGACGACGGCGGTCTTGATTCCCCCATTGCCGTGCCGGTCTCGGTGCTCGTCTCGGCGGTGAACGACCCGCCGGTCAATACGGTGCCGGCGGCGCAGACCGTGAACGAGGACACCGATCTCGTCTTTTCGGCTGCGAGCGGCAACGCCATCTCGGTGGCCGACCTGGATCTCGGAAGTCTGCCTGCGGAGGTCACGCTCACCGCGACGAACGGTGTCCTGACGCTCGGTAGCACAACGGGCCTCACGTTCACGACCGGCGACGGCACGGCGGATGCAACGCTCGTCTTCACTGGCGCGCGAGCCGACGTGAACGCCGCCCTCGCAGGCCTCACCTATCGGCCGACCTCCAACGTCTACGGCGACGCTCTCCTCACGGTCACCACGTCCGACCAAGGAGGTTCCGGTTCCGGCGGCCCGCTTGCCGACACCGACACGGTGGCGATCACGGTCCTCAGCGTCAACGACACGCCCACCGACATCACGCTGACAGGTAGCGCTGTTGCCGAGAATGCCGCCAGCGGCACCACGGTCGGCACGCTCGCAACCACGGACGTCGATACTGGCGACACGTTCACCTACACGCTCGTCGCCGGCACCGGCGACACCGACAACGCCGCATTCGCGGTCGACGGCAGCACGCTCAAGACCACTGCCGCGTTCGACTTCGAAGCCAGGAGTAGCTACACCGTCCGCGTCCGATCGGCCGACGCCAACGGCCTCTTCACCGAGAAGGCCTTCACGATCTCGGTCACGAACGTCAACGAGGTGCCGACCGATATCGGCCTCACGGCAATCACGGTCGCCGAGAACGCTCCCGGCGGCACCACGGTGGGCACGCTCTCCACGACCGACGTCGATGCCGGCGACACGTTCACCTATGCGCTGGTCATCGGTTCTGGCGCGCTCGACAACGCCGTGTTCGTGATCGACGGCAACACGCTCAAGACCGCTGCGGTCTTCGACTTTGAGATGAGGAATGCCTTCAGCGTCCTTATCCGCTCGACCGACGCGAATGGCTTCTACGTCGAAAACATCTTCACGATCATTGTCACGAACGTCAACGAGGCGCCGACCGACATCACGCTCTCCGGCAGCACCGTTGCCGAGAACGCTGCCAGCGGCACGACGGTCGGCACGCTCTCGACGACCGACGTCGACGCCGGAGACACCTTTACCTACTCATTCGTCTCCGGAACCGGCGACACGGACAACGCGTTCTTCGCGATCGACGGCGGCACGCTCAAGACCACCGCCTCGTTCGACTTCGAGGCCAAGGGCAGCTACACCGTCCGC
>Ga0315900_10003210_pt1 | contig 24135 bp, 23 predicted proteins | sample LakEriMetagenome_FD_203521 | JGI IMG/M metagenome (GOLD analysis project Ga0315900, IMG submission 203521) | Freshwater fungal communities from buoy surface, Lake Erie, Ohio, United States - Buoy 12 MA114 | ecosystem: Environmental > Aquatic > Freshwater > Lake > Lake biofilm | place: USA: Lake... | reverse complement strand
CCTGCGCAGTATCCGCGAGGGGCGGCCAGAAGAACGCGTTTCTCCGAATCCATGTCGCGCAGTCTATTAGGCTGGGCTCATGTTCGAAACTTCAAGTGAGAAACCTGCGCCAGTACGCGTCGTCACTCAAGCAATTAAGGAGTATCTCGATCGTTTAGGCCCTATTTGGATCGAGGGCGAGATCTCAGAGCTCAACGAACGTAGCGGCGGAATGGCATTTATGCGCCTGCGCGATACCAGCGCAGATATGAGCCTTTCAGTGATGTGTTACAAAACTGTATTGGCACCTGTGCAACCTCTGCCAGCAAATGCTCGTGTAGTAATTCATGCAAAGGCATCTTGGTATACCAAGAGTGGAACGCTGACCATGTCTGCCAAAGAGATCAGACAAGTTGGCGTCGGTGAACTCTTGGCTCGTCTTGAAGAGTTAAAGAATGTATTGGCTGCCGAAGGGCTCTTTAGCGCAGATCGCAAAGTGGCACTTCCTCGACTGCCAAAGAAAATTGGCCTCATCTGTGGTCGCAATACAGATGCGATGAAGGATGTCGTTGAAAATGGGCGACGTCGTTGGCCAGCGGTTGAATTTGAGATCCGCGAAGTAGCGGTGCAAGGAAGCGCCGCAGTTGTTGAAGTCTCACAGGCACTTGCAGAACTAGAGGCGATGGCCGATGTCGATGTCATCATCATTACAAGAGGCGGTGGATCATTTGAAGATCTCTTGCCATTTAGTGATGAGTCCCTGGTTCGTCTTGCCGGATCGTGCCTTACCCCGATTGTCAGTGCGATCGGCCACGAAAAAGATTCACCGTTACTTGATCTTGTCGCCGATTACCGCGCATCAACACCGACGGATGCGGCCAAGCGCGTTGTGCCAGATATCGCTCAAGAGATTGCAGATATTCAAGCAATTCGTGCCCGTTTGCTGCGCAAAGTGACACATGCGATCGACTTCGAATTCTCAACAATTTCGCACTTAATCGCTCGTCCTGTTATGAAAGATCCAATGGTGATCGTGAGCTCCCGCAGCGAAATAATTGCTACTTCTCGAGATCGCGCCCGTCGTACATTTGCCGCGATTATTGATAGCGAAAAGCGCGAACTGAAACAGGTCCGCGCCCACCTGCGATCGCTATCGCCACAATCCACACTTGACCGCGGATACGCAGTTGCTACGTTAAGTGATGGTCAGATTGCACGTGATGCTTCTGCGATCAAAGATGGTGCTGGGCTTCACATTCGCCTAGCAAAGGGTGAACTTAAGGCAACTGTCGAGAAGAGAGTAGATTAGGAACATGGCTGCAGAGAAGAAGTTGTCCTACGAGCAGGCTCGTGATGAGCTGGCAGAGATTGTGGAATCCCTCGAATCAGGAAGTGCCACTCTCGAAGAATCTCTTGCACTCTGGGAACGCGGCGAAGCGTTAGCAAAGATCTGCCAGGAATGGCTCGATGGTGCAAGGGCGAAGATTGCAGCAAGTCGAACAACTGCCGAAGCTGAAGCAGAATAAGGCCAACGATGTCTCCACAATTTACATACTCTGATCTTCTGCCACTGGGTGAGGATTCAACGAAGTATCGCCTTCTGACAAAAGATGGTGTGAGTGTGAAAAAGCATGGCGACCTCGAATTCTTACACGTTGAACCATCAGCACTTTCGCATTTAAGTGAAGTAGCAATTCACGATATCTCTCACTATCTACGCGCAGCACATCTGCAGCAGTTAGCAAATATCTTGAGTGATCCAGAGGCCTCACCAAATGATCGCTTCGTAGCGACCGACCTTTTGAAAAATGCCAATATCGCAGCCGGTGGAATTCTGCCGATGTGCCAAGACACAGGAACAGCGTTGATCATGGGCAAGAAAGGCCAGCACGTTCTTACTTCCGGTAAGGATGAGGTCGCCTTATCTCAAGGAATCTATGACGCCTTCACAAAACTAAATTTGAGATATTCACAGATGGCACCTGTCACGACTTGGGATGAGAAGAACACCGGCAATAACTTGCCTGCTCAAGTTGAGATCTACGCCGATAGCGACCATAGCGACGAGTACAACTTCCTCTTCATCGCAAAGGGTGGCGGAAGTGCGAATAAATCATTCCTCTACCAAGAGACCAAGGCCGTCTTAAATCCCACATCGTTTATGACCTGGCTCGATGAGAAGCTACGTTCGATTGGAACTGCAGCGTGTCCGCCGTATCACTTGGCTATTGTCATTGGTGGAACAAGTGCCGAGCACACAGTAAAGACTGCAAAGCTGGCATCAACAAAGTATTTAGATTCACTTCCTACATCAGGAGATGCCGCAACCGGCCATGGCTTTAGAGATATCGAGCTTGAAGAAAAAGTCCTTGAACTTACCCGCACACTGGGAATCGGTGCTCAATTCGGTGGCAAGTACTTCTGTCACGATGTGCGCGTAGTGCGCCTTCCGCGCCATGGTGCATCGCTGCCCATTGCAATCGCGGTCTCATGTTCTGCCGATCGCCAGGTAAAGGCGAAGATCACTCGCGATGGAGTCTTTATCGAAGAGCTTGAGCGCGATCCAGCACATTTCTTACCTGAGACAACTGATGAGCACCTAGATGAAAATGTAGTGGCCATCGATCTCAATCAGCCGATGGATGCAATCCGCGCAGAGCTTTCCAAGCACCCAGTGAAGACTCGTGTCAGCCTGACCGGAACAATCGTTGTTGCACGCGATCTTGCCCACGCAAAGATTAAAGAGGCGATCGATAAGGGCGAGCCAATGCCGCAATACCTCAAGGATTACGCTGTGTATTACGCAGGCCCTGCCAAGACTCCTGAAGGATATGCATCGGGTTCATTCGGTCCAACTACTGCAGGTCGTATGGATTCATACGTTGACTACTTCCAAGAACGTGGCGGATCTTTTGTAATGCTCGCAAAAGGTAATCGCTCACAAGCCGTGACAGATGCCTGCAAAAATCATGGCGGTTTCTATCTCGGATCAATCGGCGGACCTGCTGCTCGTCTTGCTCAAGATTGCATTAAGAAGGTAGAAGTTCTCGACTTTGAAGAACTCGGCATGGAAGCTGTCTGGAAGATCGATGTCGTGGATTTCCCAGCTTTTATTGTTGTCGATGACAAGGGCAATGATTTCTTCGCCCAGACTTCCAAGCCACTGACGATCGGCAAGAAGCCCTCTTAATTCTTAGTAGTAATTACTCCGCTTAAATTTTGCCCAAGCCTTACATGGAGTCTCGTAGCGGATATCGATATAGCGAAGGCCCCAACGCATCTGTGTGACAGCGTTCTTACGCCAATCCGTTGAGATGATCTCCATGCGATTGGCGGGCAACGCTTGTGGAATTCCATGTGCGCCGGTGCGTGGGTTGTGAGCCTTGTAATTCCAGTTGCTCTCTTTTGTCCATAAATTATTGAGGCATTTATATTGGAAGCTGCCCCAGTTGTACTCGGTGGCCATAATTTGGCGAGCTACATATCTAGCGCCATCGGGTGTGCGGGCCAACTCGACGTGGCGAGTAACCGTTGCAACCAGCGCCATTTCAGAGGCAAAGAGTGATTGGGCAAAATCCAATTGTGAATAGAGCGGTGCACCCTCGGAGAGGTCGACCACCGAAGCGCGGATGTTGCTCGTCTCAGGCAGGGTCAGGCGAGTCGTCTCTGGAAAGTCCAGGCCATAGGCAGTTGGCTGAGCGCTGGCCAGAAGAATCAGGGTCGCAACAAGAGTCCAGAGCCCAGCGACTTTGCGTCGCGGCTTGGCAAGAAAAACCTGCATAGCTGCCCTCCTCTTCCTCAACTTGTTCTCCGGCAAACCCTTATCGCCCTCAAAATTTTGGAGATTGAGGGATACAAGGGAAGGGGGAATGGCTCTAGGGTGGCAAGGGTGAGGGCCATCGGCAAATCAGAACACGCATAGCGTCGAAATTCTCAGAAATCTGACTGGTTGTGGATAGGTAAAAGTGCTGGTCAGAATGGGGAAAGTCCGATTTGCCCTATTTGTCGCTGTGATCTTTAAAAAGTGCTTATCTGCAGGGGGTTAGGCGATCGGTCCCTCAAGCAGTTCGGTGACAAGGGCTGCAATCGGCGAGCGCTCTGATCTAGTCAGGGTCACATGGGCAAAGAGTGGGTGGCCTTTGAGGGTTTCAACGACGGCGACAACTCCGTCATGACGTCCAACTCGCAAGTTATCGCGCTGGGCGACATCGTGGGTCAGGATCACTCGCGAACTTTGGCCAATTCGAGACAAGACCGTAAGCAGAACTCCACGTTCCAGGGATTGGGCCTCATCAACGATGACAAAGCTGTCATGTAATGAACGACCTCGGATGTGGGTCAGCGGCAAAACTTCGATCAACCCGCGAGCGATGATTTCATCGATGACGGCTTGGCTCACTAGAGCGCCCAAAGTGTCAAAGACTGCCTGGGCCCACGGAGACATCTTCTCGCCTTCACTGCCCGGCAAGTAGCCGAGCTCTTGTCCGCCCACGGGATAGAGAGGACGGAAGATCACAACTTTCTTATGGAGCCGTTTCTCCATCACTGCTTCAAGTCCGGCGCAGAGGGCGAGGGCAGATTTTCCGGTTCCGGCTCGGCCGCCGAGTGAGACGATGCCGATCTCTTCATCGAGTAAAAGGTCGAGTGCGATTCGTTGTTCGGCGCTTCGACCATGAAGACCGAAGGCGCTGCGATCGCCGCGAACTAATTGCAACCGCTTATCGGCGGTGACTCGAGCCAGGGCGCTTCCTTTTTCAGAGTGCAGAACAACGCCGGTATGAACTGGCAGCGAATGGGCACACTCATGATCGGCGCGATCGCCAGAGTAGAGCTCATCAATCAGGCTGTGGCCGACATCGACCTCTTCGATTCCGGTCCACCCGCTATTGGAGACAAGTTCTGCCAAATACTCTTCGGCGCGAACACCGACAGATGATGCTTTAACTCGAAGTGGAAGATCTTTAGTTACAAGGACTACATCTTTTCCATCTGACATGAGGTTTTTTGAGATGGCAAGGATGCGTGAATCATTGGTGCCATCGCGTAAGAATCCATGCGGCAAAGTGCTCAGATCTGTGTGGTTAAGCTCTACTGAAAGCGTGCCGCCCTCAGGGGTAATTGTGAGTGGCTGATCGAGCCGACCATGTTCGATACGAAGATCATCGAGTGCGCGAAGTGCGGCGCGGGCAAAGTAGCCAAGTTCTGGGTGATCTCGTTTGGTCTCAAGCTCTCCGATTACTGCGATCGGAATTATGACCTCGTGCTCTTCAAAGCGGAGCAGGGCTCCAGGATCAGCTAGGAGCACGCTCGTATCTAAAACGTATGTCTTACGCGGTGGGTGTGCCAACGGTGAGAACTCACATTTCTTTAATTGTTCTAGAAGGGATCACGCTTCGGATAGGAAAAGATTAGAACTGCGAGCGCTTTTGTAGCGGCGACACGCCACACGCGCAAGATTACAAATGGGTGAATTACCGAAGCGGATTTATTTGCCGAGACGACGGTGGCGTTGTGAATACGAGCGAAGGGCTCGTAGGAAATCAACGCGACGAAAATCTGGCCAATACGCTTCACAGAAGTAGAACTCAGAGTGTGCGCTCTGCCATAACAAGAATCCGCCAAGGCGCTGTTCACCTGATGTGCGGATCAGAAGTTCTGGATCTGGCTGACCGGCTGTGTAGAGATATTGCGAGATCGCTTGCGCATCAAGGGTGGCCGCTGCTTCAGCTAAGTTTTTACCGTCCTCTGCAGCTTGATTCATATAGCTCTTCACCGCATCAACAATTTCGCGCCGGCCGCCATAACCGATGGCAACATTGACCTCCAGGGTTCCCGGATGTGTAGGAAGTGATGAGAGCTTTTCTTGTAACCACGGCGGCAAGAGATCGAGCGCACCTACTGCCTTAATCGTCCACCGTCCGGTGCTCTTTAATTGGTCGACACTTTCGCCAATGACGGCAAGAAGTGCATCAAGTTCTTCAGGGGTACGTTTGAAGTTATCGGTGGAGAGCATCCATAAGGTCACAACTTTTACTTCAGCTTCTTCGCACCAACCAAGGAAATCAATGATCTTGTCAGCGCCACGTCGATGGCCCTTGGGATCTGATGGGCTGGGATTACTCATCGCCCATCTGCGATTGCCATCGAGAATGACACCGACATGTTGCGGGGTCTGCGAAAAATCTAGATCACGGACAATGCGCCACTCGTAAAACGGGTAGAGCCAGCCCTTAATCTCTTTACGAAGTTTGTCGAACAACTCTGCGCTCCAAGATAAATGAAGCTACCGGAAGAGTTCCGGCAAGAATCATCCAAATCAATCCAGCCATACTCTTACGCATTTTTACACTCAGTTGGAGGGCAGCTAAGACGTAGAAGATGTACAGGCCGCCGTGGATATGAGTAATCCAGACCATCTCTGGCCATGTGCGATCGAGGTGGAAAATGTATTTGGCTGGCATATAGAAGAACCAGAGCACTAGAGATAAGACTCCACAGATCAGGGCCATGGCTCGAAAACGGAGAACTGCGTTTTTCATAGCGCCAACTTATCGCTTTCTTCGCGCCTGCGGTAGAAAGGTAGATAGAGGACGATCGCAGCCATCAGCCACCAGATAATCACATAAGAGATGTGTTGCCAGTAATAACCACCCACCTTTGATTCAGGGGGTGCGAGTTCAATGCGATCGCGAATGATCGGGCCATCAGCAACGCTCTCTTGAGTGGCAATGAGAAATCCGTCATAGAGATCAAAATCTGTCAGCGAGACAATCACACTGCTATCAAGGCGCGAAATTACACCGGGTGCATTTCTTGCAACATCTTCAAATTGTCGAGGGCGCATCACGCCTTGCAGTTCAACGCCAGTCGACATAGCAATCTGAGGCTCGATCAGACGATCTTTCCAATATCCACGCAAAACCAGGATCGCACTTTTCTCATCAACCTGCATCAGCGCAACTTCCCAATCGGATCTGCGTTCTGCAAGATCGGTTTGATTAGGTGCGCGGAAAGTCTGGATGTAGTTTCCACGAAGTTGAACTTTCTTTCCAACGTTTCGTGAATCAAGAGAAGTTGCTGGCGTAGCTAGATCTGCCAGCTGGTAAATAGTTGAGTCAGGGATAATCTTTTTAGATTCCTGTAATTCATTGGCACGATCAAGTTGCCACAGACCAAGAAAGATAAAGGCCGCTGCAAGTGTGAGAACTGCAAGGGCTTTACCTAATACTTTAAAGAGCACCGTTATCGTCACGATCCTTCATTTTGTTGTAGCGCTTGTAGAAACTGCGCAGCAAGAGCGCAACTGAGATACAGAGAATCAAAACAGTGAGAGAGCCAGCCCAACCCATATCTACATCTTTTTCCATGCGATAATTCTCCCATGTCGATGCCTGATGCAACTGCGCAACCGGATGAGACTTTCGACTACAACGATCGCTATGGCATCACACCTAGAAAAGGTTGGATTGCACCCGCTGCGATAATTGCAGTTATTGGGCTCACCTGGACTCTTTGGGCTGCCCTCAACCACGCACAGCCTGAGCTGCGATCTACTCTCTACTCTTTTGCAGTCACAGGTGATCGCGAAATCACAATGAAATACGCGATCGATCGACGTGATCCAGATGCCACTGTTATCTGCACACTTATTTCTATCGATATCGATAAGAACATCGTCGGTCAGATCGATGATCAGATCGTGGGCGGTGAGAGCAAAGTCGAACGCATCGTCGCAATTCCGGCACGTATCGCCCCTGTCAGCGCTCGTATTGCAGGCTGCAGGATTTCCTAAGCGCACCATCCCCGCTAAAGTGTGCGGCTATGAGTACACCACAGACCTGGCTGACCCAAGAGGCAGCCGATCGCCTTCAGACTGAACTTGCAACGCTGGAAAGTTCTGGCCGTCGCGATGTGACAGCAAAGATTGAAGCTGCGCGCGCCGAAGGTGATCTCAAAGAAAATGGCGGTTATCACGCAGCTCGTGACGAGCAAGGAAAGATGGAAGCTCGTATTCGCCAACTTAAGCAAATTTTAGAGAACGCACATATCGGAACTCCACCTGCAAGTGAAGATGGTGTTGTCGGCGCGGGCATGGTTGTCACAGCGCGCATTGCCGGAGATGAAATGAAGTTCCTTTTAGGTTCACGCGAAATCACATCTGATGAATACGATGTGTACAGCGAGAAGTCACCACTTGGCAGCGCTGTCATGGGCGCAAAGATTGGCGATACCGTTTCTTACACAGCCCCCAGCGGCAAGGCGATATCAGTTGAAATCGTCGAGGCTCGATTAATCTAGTTTCTAGTCTGGCTAATTAGCTGCTCGGGCATACTTTCGTACGCTCAGTGGAATAAAGATCGCCATCAAGATAACCATGTAGGCCAGTGATGTAATCAATGGATATTCACTGGGGAATGATCCAGCGGTAGCACCGAATTCAGTCTCAAGACCAAAGAGCGAACGACATCCTGCCACCATCGTTGATACCGGATTCCACTCCGCAAAGTACTGCAGAGCACGAGGCATTCCAGTTGTTGGCGCAAATGCATTCGATAAGAATGTCAGTGGGAATGTCACGATGAAAGATACGTTCTGAACTACTCGCGCATCCTTGGCTGAAAGCCCAACAAGTACGCCAACCCATGAGAGTGCGTAACCGAAGAGCAGAAGGAATAAGAAGCCCAGAAGCATGTTGCCGGTTCCACCTGTTGGGCGCCAACCGACGATATAGCCGGTGATTCCCATAACTGTTAACACCACAATATTAAGAAGTGAATCTCCGAGTGTGCGCCCGATAATGAGCGTGCTTCGTGAGATTGGAAGTGATCTAAAACGATCAATCAAACCCTTCTTCATATCGTCAGCTAATCCAGACGCTGTTCCTGCCAAGGTAAAGGCAACTGTCTGCACGAAGATTCCAGGCATAAGAAGTTGAACGTATCCCCCGGGCTGGCCTGAATCGATAGAGCCGCCAAATACAAATCTAAAGAGAAGTACAAACATCACTGGCTGGATCGTTGAGAAGATAAGGACCTCAGGCACACGCACTAAGAGCAAGATCTGGCGGCGAGTAATAATGAAAATATCTTGAAGGTTTCTCATTTCTTAACCTCTTCGTTGATCTCTTCTGCAACATGGCCCGTCAGCGACATAAATACATCATCAAGTGATGGGCGCTTCAGCGAAACATCTAGGGGATGGATTCCTGCGCCATCGAGCTCGCGCAACGCTTCAATCAAAGCGGCAGATCCTGTTGAAACAGGGGCTGAGATCAAGCGCATTCCTTCATCAAGGGATGCAGGGTTTTTGCTTACGCGACTCACGATCTCCATGGTCTTTGAAATATTGCTCTGCTCAACAACAATCTGAAGACGTTCTCCACCGACCTGCTTCTTGAGTGCATCCGATGTGCCGCGAGCAATTACCTTGCCATGATCGATCACTGCGATTTCATCGGCGAGCTGATCGGCTTCTTCCAAATACTGTGTTGTTAATAAAAGCGTGACGCCACCTTTAACGAGCTCTTGAATGACGCCCCACATCTCTTGGCGACCACGAGGATCAAGTCCTGTCGTTGGCTCATCAAGGAATAGCACCTTTGGCTTAACAATCAACGATGCTGCTAAATCAAGGCGACGACGCATTCCACCGGAATATGTCTTAATTGGGCGACGTGCACTTTCAGTAAGTGAGAATTGCTCAAGCAATTCTTCTGCGCGCGCAATAGCTTGCTTCTTTCCTAAATGATAAAGCTGACCAAACATCACCAAGTTATCCCAACCAGTGAGAATCTCATCAACGGCTGCATACTGTCCTGAGAGACCAATAATCTCGCGCACCTTTTCGGGATGCTTCACCACATCGATACCACCCACAGTTGCATGACCTGAATCAGGATTGAGCAAGGTAGCGAGAATTCTCACAGTTGTTGTCTTTCCAGCACCATTTGGGCCTAATACGCCTAAAACGGTTCCTTCTTCGACATCTAAGGAGAGGTGATCTAGGGCTCGCACCTCACCCTTGTTATAAGTTTTTACGAGGTCTTCAGCGATGATTGATTTCACGCGGTAAACTTATTACCTTGCACTAGAAATTCCAAATGTTTACTCAATTTCATAGCAGTACAACTTAAATGGGGTTATCCATGTCGATGAACGCGCCAGCTAAAGCACACACACATAAAGAAATCATGGTCATCCTCGGAGGCCTGATGACCGGCCTTTTGCTTGCGGCCCTCGATCAGACAATCGTTTCGACCGCCCTAAAAAGCATTACTGAAGACTTCAATGGACTCAACCACTACACCTGGGTTGTCACCGCGTACTTGCTGACATCGACAGCATCTACCCCGCTCTATGGAAAAATTTCCGATATCTACGGGCGTCGTCCCGTCTTTCAATTTGCGATCGTTACCTTCTTATTAGGTTCACTTTTGGCCGGTGCCGCACAAGATATGAACCAATTGATTGCAACCCGTGCGCTGCAAGGACTTGGCGCCGGTGGCTTGATGGCACTTACATTTGTAATTGTCGGCGACATCGTTCCACCACGTGAACGCGGCCGATACGTAGGTTACTTCGGCGCAGTATGGGGATTATCTTCGGTTGCTGGGCCACTTCTTGGTGGTTTCTTCTCAGACCACGAAACAATACTTGGAATTACCGGATGGCGCTGGATTTTCTATATCAATATCCCATTCGGAATCCTTGCACTCGTACTCACTAGCGCAACACTGCACTTAGAGAAACAGAAGCGCGACCACTCTATTGACTATCTAGGAGCCGCACTCCTTGTCACATCTGTCACTCTTATCTTGCTCTCACTCAGCGTCTTCGGACCACAGAACGGTTGGACTGATTCACGCACACTCGGCTATCTCGCAATCGGAGTAACTCTCGCAACGCTCTTCATCTGGTGGGAAGCACGAGCTAAAGAACCGATCATTCCTCTGACACTCTTTAGCAATCACACATTTAGCCTGACATCGATCTTAGGTTTCATCATTGGTGCCGGAATGTTCGGCGCAATAGTGATGCTTCCTCTCTATCTCCAGGTAGTAAAGGGCGATAGCGCAACATCTGCAGGCTTAAAACTCATTCCATTAATGCTTGGAATCGTCTCTACTTCAATAATCAGCGGCAAGTTGATCTCAAAGCATGGCCGTTACAAGCGTTTTCCAATTATGGGAACAGCGATCATGACCCTGGGTATTTTGGCGATGTATCGCCTTGAAATCGATACACCTTTCTGGGAGATCGCAATCTATGCGGTAATGGTCGGTGCTGGCCTTGGTCTTTCAATGCAGACCATTGTTATCGCACTACAGAATTCTGTTGACTTTAAAGATATGGGCATCGCCACAAGTTCAAATACATTCTTCCGCTCATTGGGATCTGTCTTTGGAACCGCACTCTTTGGAGCGATTCTCTCTAACCGTCTCGGTCATTACCTGATTGTTGGTCGTGAAGATCTGGTGGCAACTAACCCATCAGCTGCTCTATCTTTCAACGAGAGCGACATCGAGAAGATTAAGCAGAACACCGCTGTTATCGCACAACTGCCCCCAGAGGCGCAGACCACTGCGCTCAACGCCTTCGTAGATTCTTTCCACGTTGTCTTCCTTGCAGCAGCTCCACTTACAGCAATTGGATTCTTCATCGCACTCTTCTTGCGTGAAGCACCTTTGCGTACTAACGAGGACTACGCAGCTGCTCGCCAGGATTCAGCTGGAGAAGCACTCGGTTAATTCCGACTCGAACTATGAAGCTGCAATCACCATTACGCGACCTTCCCCGTGAAGTAAGCGTTCTCGTTGTTGCATCTTTCTTTGTTGCTGTCGGATTCGGAATCATCGTCCCAGCAATTCCACTCTTTGCGCGATCTTTTGGCGTCAGTAACGCAGCGGTGGGATTGATTATTTCTCTCTTTGCACTATCCCGCTTTGCCTCTGGTTTATTTTCAGGAAAACTCGTCGATAGATTTGGCGAACGCACCGTCTTTGCAGTCGGTGTTGCATTGGTCGCAATCTCAGTCGGTGCATGCGGTATCGCACAGAGTTATAACCAACTCCTCTTCTTTCGCGCAGCGGGTGGACTGGGATCATCAATGTTCTCTGTCGCCGCCAGCTCGGTTATCTTGCGCTCAGTAAGTGATGCTCAACGCGGTCACGCCATGTCGGTTTATAACGGTTCATTCTTGCTCGGCGCTATCGCAGGTCCTGCGATCGGTGGCGGACTAGCTGCAATTTCACTGCGCGCACCGTTCTTTGTCTATGCCATCGCACTTTCAACATCAGGAGTGATCGCATTCATCTTCTTCACAAGTGAGCACTTGCAAGCCCCAAAGAAGAGTGAAGGAAAGAAAGTTGCGATGTCGCTTAAGGATGCCTTCGCACTTAAGGGCTATCGCTATGCACTCGTCATTACCTTTGTCGCAAGCTGGGTTATCTTCGGTGTTCGCACATCAATCTTGCCGCTCTTTATTACAGAACAGCTCAAATCAACTGCTGCAGTAGTTGGATGGGGATTTACTATCTCTGCCGTTATTCAAGGAACCCTGATCTTGCGGGCAGGAAGATTTTCAGATGAACGTGGTCGAAGATTTGTTCTCATCATCGGAACCTCAATTGCACTCGTCGGAATAATCATCATGACTCTGACGCTCAACCCACTGATGTTCTTTATCTCTATGGCGATCATTGGCCTTGGTAATGCCTTCTTAGCAAGTGCTCCAGCAACAATCGTCGGTGATCTCATTGAAGGTAAGGGCGGACAAGTCATCGCTTTATTCCAGATGGCAGGAGATGCCGGGATGATTGTTGGTCCAGTTGTTGTTGGTTTTGTCGCTGATCAATATGGCTATCGAACTGCCTTTGCTCTCAGCGGTTTAGTTTTCTGTATTGCAATTGTGCTCTCAATAAAGATGCCCGAGACTCGTAAGTCCCGGGCATCTCATGAAATTGTTGATCCGCTGAATTAATCGTTTCCGCGAAGGATTGAGATTAAACGGAGCATTTCAAGATAGAGCCAGACAAGTGTGACCATCAGACCAAATGCTGCGCGCCATGATTCAACCTGTGGAACGCCAGCCTTGATTGAACGATCAATCTGATCTAGATCCATCACGATAAATAGTGAGGCAAGCACAACGCCACCTGCTGCAAGGATCAAACCAAGTCCGCCTACGTTATACAGACCACCTGGTGTACCCATGAATCTAGCAATGATGCTGACAACGGCAAGGCCGAGATATCCGATCAAAGCACCAAACATCACACGTTGGAACTTAGGTGTTACACGGATACGTCCACTGCGGTATGCAAAGAGCATTCCACCGAATGCACAAAGTGTTGCAAGTACTGCTTGGCTTGCAATACCTGGGTATGCAGCTTCAAAGTAACTTGTAATTGTTCCTAGGAATAGACCTTGGAATGCTGCGTATGCCACAACAAGTGCTGGGCGTACTGTCTTGCTAAATGTATTTACCAAGCTGAGTGCAAGTCCACCAAAGAGGCCGAGCATAAGCGCGCCGCCACCAAGGTTTGCATTCCACGCATATGCGCCGACGACGAGAAGAACTGCAAAGAGTGATGCTGTCTTTACAACAACATCTTCCATTGTCATGCGACCTGTCTGCACCGATGACGCAGATGGCGCTGAGTATGTCTCTTCTAAAGTCTGACTTGGAACACCCTGCGAATCCATTCGAGCAAAACCTTTACCCGAAAATGATCGAGATAAAACCGGATTAGAACTCTTCACGTAAAGCACCTTTCGTAACGCCTTGGGTAGACCTGAATCCAGGTAGTCCTATTTAAAACCACCTAGCCAATTTTTTCATTCCCAATTCTACGGCTAGAACTTTTGCCTAACCGGGGCGACGTGAGGCAATCAGAGCTTTCAGGGCAGCTGCTCGGTCCTTTCGAGCCTGGATCACTGCCATCTCTACTGCCGTGAGGGCTGCTTTCTGCTTGCTATCCCCTTTAAGCGAGCATGAGTTACTTCTTCTTAAAACCAGCTGGACACTTCGGTTTAACAGCAATGACTTTCTTAGTCACTTTGCCCTTGGTACATGTGATTGTGACTTTCTTTATCGATGCTGCTCTATCTCTCGCTGCTTTTTCTGCTGCAGCTTTCGCATCGGCCTCTACTTTAGCTTTGAGCTCTGCGGCAGCCTTCGACTCTGTTGTGGCCTGTGCTCGAAACTGCGGTCCATAGACTTCAAATTGATTGACAACCCAAAAACGCCAGCGCAGCTCCAAACCTTCCTTTAAATTAGCAAACGTCCATGGTTGAACAGGATGGGTCGCAGCACAACTCGGAGATTTATCCCAACCTTTTGTCTCGGCCACGGATACCCATTTTCCATCAACTAATCCCTGTAATTCTGCATTAATACCCATTGAATGGCAGCCAGATTCATCTTTATAGAAAGTATTGTTCAGCACTGCGTCATTGCGATCGCGAATTAGTTTTTGGGCGGCTTCTTCTTGTTGCTTTTTTTCAGCCGCTTCTAATTTTCGTAGCTCTGCTTCTTCGGCAAGAAACTTTGCTAACTGTTGATCTAGGCTTTCTATAAATGGCCACAAAACAGTTACGGATGCACCTCCACGCACCGATGTATTTCCTTTAGCAATGTCAGCCCATCCACCTCCAGCGTAAATAGTCCCCAGATACAACACTTCATTACCCTTTTTCATCATGAGAGGACTACCTGAATCACCTGGTCCAATTGACTTACCAAATGGATAAGTAACGTTCAGATGACGCTCACGCAGTGGAATATGTTCTGGATGTGATTGATTTCCGACAATTCCTTCCACCAAGTATGGCTTTCCGTCATTGCTAGTCATGACTCCACCGGGACCTCCAATCATCCCGTAGCCAAGATGGAATGCATTCTTGTTGCCCAACCTAAAATCTTCCACTTCTTCTCTTGTTGCTGCGCGAGTGAGGGTGACACCCTCCAATTCCTTTTCCAGGAACAAAAAGGCAACATCGTTTACTTGAGTTTCCATCAACTTCTTCTCTGGTTGCCAGCGATTGAAATAATCTGGCTCAGTCCAAACCTTTAGGACACGCACTCTTTTTTCTTTGAAATCAGGTGATTTCAAGTCAATGCCAGGCTGTGAAACATAGAACTGATCGATAGATTTGTTTAGCTCCGGCGCCCGTCCTTCACCTTTGATGACACAGTGTGCGGCAGTTACTACAACTCGCGGTCTTAAATATGCACCGGTACAGCCTGCTTGCGGTTCACCATCTCCAGCCAGCATAGCGACAACATAACTTGATCCAACCGCTGGGGAACCATTAACAATCGAACTGGCAGGGTTAACAGAAGAAATCATTATTAGAAGCGTCGCTGCTACAACTCTAAACTTCATAAGTTAAAGGTTACTTCTTCTTATAGCCAGCAGGGCACTTTGGACTCACAGCAGTTATCTTCTTTGTTAGCTTTCCTTTTACGCAAGTGATCGTCAGACTTTTTGGTTTGGCTATGGATTCTTTCGATTGCGTGAGTCTCACCTTAATTGTTGGAGAAGAAAAACCGAAATTATAGGCTCCTAGATATAACCATCCATCCCGTTCACTTACAACTTGCGTAGCTATTTGTCTTTCACCGGTTTCGTAAGAAATAGAAATCGAAGCTTGAATAGGTGCTTTTGTAAATCTATACAAGCACCTTGCCACATCAGATCTCATAACCAGGTCATAATTTCCTGAAGTGAGGCCTCCTTTTGAGTTGTAATGAAGGCCTCCAATCTTGTAGGTCAAAATTCCTCCACTAAACGTAGGAGGGACCGCATCAAAAACAGTTGCATTTGTAGTAACAAGCCCAACTAAATTAGAATCATCCTGCATGCACTTAGTATTTGAATTGCTGTAGCTATTGAGGGACCAGCGAGTTTCTTCATTTACACTTTTGTCTTTCATTGAGTCCCTAATGGCATCAAGAACATTAAAGACGCCGTTCGATCCCCGGTATCCAAAACCAGCGGATTTTGGGTTATCCTCCAAACTCTTTTTAAAGAACTCTGGTGCGTTAGTTCTTTCGAGAATCGTCTCGGCCATGCCGACGGTTGCAGGAAGTCCTCCAATCACCAATTGATTTGTGCGAGCATCCAACTTCGTTACGCTAATTTCGGCCTTGCTTAATCTTCCACCTAGCCAGCCTGTAACAGTATTTGGTACACGGACTGAGAGTCGCACAGCGACATCTTTGGGGAAGTCGGCTGTTTTCCCACGCTGATTGCTTTCAGACCAAACAATTTTCTCGCCAAAAGATGAAAAGCCAAGGCGCTTTCGCCCATTTTCATTCACTGTTGTAGAAATAGACTGCTCAGAAAACATTCCATTTTCAAGACTAAACGGTGTAACTCTCAAATCTAAACCTTCAAATCTTGGTTCCTTTTGGTTAATCGCTGTGGGGTATATTTCAAAGGAGGCGTACACGGCATATCCATCTACATTAGATGGCCTGTCCTCAACTCGAGGTTCGAATAAGCTGATGGTTCCGCCTCCTGGATAACCAACTTCCGAAATCGGTTCCTGAGTAGGGCCCTTAATGTGTCGATTAAATTTTGCCTCTTGCCATGTTCCGTCCCCGGACTTCAGCTCTAAACCTTCAATACAATATGCTGCCTTTGACTCTGCACATACAGGCAAAACAATTGTTCCTGCGTATTGATATGAATAACTCCCCCCTTGTGGAATGCATTCACCTTCACCCCATTTTGGACAAAGGACGGATTCAACGTCCTGATCATTTGAAGCACTTGTCTTCCTCAGCGAAAGATAAGACGGATAGTTAAACCACTCAGACTCAGAGATATAAACTCTGAACTGTTGTTTTGGATCAAAAGAGGGATTTGATGCATTTCCTTGAGGCGCGCTGGACAAAATTAATGGAATTAGCGTGAAAGCAAACGCCAAAGCTAGGGTTTTAGGAACTTGCCTCATAACTTGAGAATACTCTCTGTATTAATAATTTTTTTAGAGGTAATCAAGAAGTAACTGGTCAGAAAATTAGCAATGGGGGGTCTGGAGCTAGTTATTACTTACATAGGGAGTAGTCAATATCGGGATATCGGACAGTGTCGTCGACGCTAGTGTAGAGGTCGTTAAGAGTGAGCGGACTTCGAACCCATATGCCACTTTTATTGTTTAGGCCACGAAGTGACCTAAACCAAGTCCAACTTTTATCTGAGGCAGATCTGATTTTGTAGTAATTGTATATATCCGGACGAATCACCTTAGGTTCTGGATAGGAAAACCAGAATTTGCCATTTTCTAGTTTCATTTGGAATCCGCGGAATCCGCCTCCGTCATTAACTGAGTAATTATCGCCTCCCAAGAAATTCACTTCGTACGTATATCTGTATTCAGCACCTATAACCACGCAAGCGATATTGGTGAAAGTTACTGTTGGTTTAATGTAATCTGGCCAACCATCTCCATTAGCATCATTTATAACGGTCGTATCTGGCTCGATAACTTCTTCACTCGGACTACTCGTTGGCTTAACTGGCTTTTTAGGTGTCGGAGAAGCTTTCTTTGTGGCTATTGCAGAAGGTTTAACACTTGGTTTGGCTGTTGGTGAAGGAGTGTTTGAGGCTACAGGAGATGTCACTTCCGGGGACGCAGTCGGCGTTGACTCTTCCGTGGTTGGCGTCACTGTGGGCGAAGATGCGGGTGTTGAGGTGAGCGATGACGCAGGAGTCTCAATCAATAGCGATTCGCTTTGGTTTGGTGTGCAACGCGAGAGTATCAATACAGATAAGACCGCCAATGCCAGAATGACAACAAGAGTTTTTCTCTGATTTGATTTCATTTATAACCCCTACATTCATTAACGACTGAGTGTCGAATCACGTAGAAGTGGGCAGGACGTTGAACCCCAGTCAATTTCTATTCCTCCCAAGAAGTTTAATAGCCGGGTAAAACCTCTGTCTTCGATGTCATAGGAAAGCCACACTTCTTGGCAAGTGTCTTTAAGTCTGGCTCCCATTCGGCACGTTCTTTCTCAGCTTTTTCTATTCGCTGATCTTGCTGCCGCAGTTCATACAAATCTTTCTGTGTATAGTCAACATAGTAACCTTTTAGCGCTGAGAGTTTTTCTCTCTTCATTTCGATTATGCTTTTTATCTCTTTTGCCACCTTAATAAGGCTATTTCTGAGTAAATATTGCTCTTTTGTATATTTATATTTTTTCATGTCTGCCGCTGAACACTTTGCTGAGGCAGAAGGTGATGGTGTGCTTGATTTTGAGGCTACAGGCGCTTTCCCAGAAGTTTTAAAACTATAAGCGATTTTTTCCCATTCGTTTCTGGACCCAGCAAAACCTATTCCCGTCGAGGCCTCACTTTTATCAACCGGACGTACATATTTGAAATCTTGCATCAAGACGCCCTGGGATACGCTCCATAAATTTATTTTGAATTCTTTACAAGAGGATGGCAGGGTTGCTTCTAGATCGTAGGTTCCATTTGAAACCATTACAAGGGGGGGTATTACTCTCTCCGAATCATCTGTAAGCTGCGCAAGAACACCACTCAATATAGTTAATTCTGCGCTCCTACCTTCGACAAAATTGATGACGTTGAATGCATAGGATTTATCGAACGAGGTATTTGGGCAGTAGATATTGAGGTATCCCTTTGCTAGATTTCCCAACCTTGATTGGTCACCGATCTCAGGGCCTTTTTGGAAATACCAAATCGCATCATTTCGATGTGCGCTTGTTTCAAACCAACCATCTAATGGTTTTACATTGAAATTAAAATAGATCCTAAGTTTAAGACGAGCCCCCGGAGTTATCTGCTTACTTAGAATCTCAAAATTAACCGAAGGACTCTCGGTGCCGCCGAGACATATTTCCCACTCCGCGGGGTTGTTAGTTTTCCCGGTATGGCACTTTGAACGAGACGAATCAAGAAGTTCATACTTTTGCCCGGCACTAAAGGCTGGATGTGGTGTGAAAACGTTCAGAATCAGTGCTAGTGCAATCATTAACGAAAATCGTTTCACTTCAAGATTCTCCTTTTCCTCTCATTAGGGTGCTCACCTTAGAAGAATTTTTAACCGTTTCGAATCAGATTGCCGATGAAAAGACCAACCACAACTAACCAAGCTGAGAAAACTATGGTCTCAGTGGTGTTGTTTGCAAAAAAACTATCAACACTTGAACCTATGGTCTGGTTATAAATGAAAGTAACAACCTTAACAACAACCCAAATTGCGCCACCAATCAAAAATAGAAGCCCAAAAAAAGTTATGAAGAATAATTTCCACTGGGATTTGGGTTTTTGCCCTTCCGGCGCTACCTGGTTTGAGTCTGGCATTTCCACAGCGTACGCTCTTTAGTGGAGATTTCTAGGTAAGGTGAAAACAACTAACCAGTCAGAAATTTAACGATGGGGGTTAGGACACCTTTAGATGATTAAAAAGCTCGAAATGGCCGAACAAATTTGAGCTCATTTTTGACCAAGCTAAATGGATTACCGAATTCACTTTGTATCCAAAATCCCAACGAATAGTGATAAGTCAACTCTGTCGACGTGTGATGGCGGGTATCGTAGACATCGTAACCTTTGTACAGCCAGCCATTTTTTACTTGATAATCTATCAGGGCAGAAAACTCACCCATTGAAGGTAAAGACCAATCCGTTTTTCCTCCACCCTGGTAGGCGCGAGCAACGACAGCCGCACCAGAAGTACATTTGGTTAGGATCAGATTTGTGTTACTTATTCCCGTTCCAATCTCCCGGCTGAGTGTCGACCTTCTAGATGTAGTGCCCTGATTTTCGAGAAACTCAATAAATCCACCATCTGGCAACGTTTCACACCAAACGGACTTAGGATCGATAGCGCTTCCGGACCAACCATCTCGCGCTACCTCTAGGTACCTTCCCCATGATTGCTGACTCCCTGCATCATAAAAAACCATTCCATTTCCTGGTCCGATACTTCCTAACGGACAGCTTGTCTCAGGTATGCAGACCTGGCCTCGGCCGGCATCCAGCGCCGCACGAGCTGCGGCGTTAGCAGCTTCTTTGGCTGCTGCTGCCCTAGCTGGTGCTTCTGCAATTTCTCTCGCAGCGGCTTCGGCGGCAGCTTGCGCAGCAGCTACGGTTGCAACTCTCCAAGCTGCTGCAATTAACTTAGGATTCTTTGCATCATTGACGATTTTTTCTGCGCGCGCTGATTCACTCTTTAGGAACTGATCAGCTTTCTTAGTTGCTAAAGCTTTGTTAAAGGCTCCAGTGAATCTTGAAGAGACCACACTTACTCTTGGTGCCTGATGAAATGTACTTATGTTTACTGTGCTTGATGCGTATCTCGTAAGATTCCGGCAATCAGTAAGGACCTGTGGGAAAAAACTTGGAATATTGTATGAAACTTTTAATGACTGTCCCGCTTTGAGTGTAAATGTTCCTGAGCTTGAGACAACATTGCTAACTTTCTGAACCTTCCCATCAGGGCAAAGAAATGAAGCAGTCGCTCTCACTTCTAAGTCACAAACCCCTGGATTATCAAAAAATAATGCTTTCAAACCGGTGCTTGGATCTCCACCAATCGACGCATAGGCTCTCGAATTACCTGTACTGCAATATGGAGGCTTGGACATTTGTTCTGCCGTTAACTTTGCATCTGAAAGAATTTTGGCAGCAGTCTTTTTTGCTTCGGCAAGATATGCCCTGGCAAATGCTGCGTCATAACCATCAGCTTTTGCAACTATGCTCCAAGATAATTTGGAACCAGATTTGGTGCAAATTAGTCTTGAACCGTTCACGGTTGTTGTTTGTCCCGCAGATTTACAGGAATCACCCACCTTTACTGCTGCATCAGCAGGAACAACTGCAGAAACAAAACTAAATACTAGGACTACGCCGAAGCTTAAAAACTTCCTCATCTCACAAGCATATTTCGTTTGTGAGAAATTTCTATAGCCGAAGTACAGAGATAACCAGTCAGAAAATTGGCAATGGAGGGAGCCCAACGGCAGAGGCGAAGGAACCTGAGCTTTGCTCGAGTTCAAATTTACCCGATTCTGAGATTTGAATTGCACGTCGAATTAAACGCGCCTAAAGTATCTATCCAGACACTAAAGTCCCGCAGAATAATGTGTTTGCAGGCCGGAAGGTCTAATCCTGCAAAATCCTCGAAAACTTTGGGTTCGAGGGCAACCTTTAATAGCTTGGCGGTTTGAAAGATTCACGAGTTAATTGATAATTACAGATCATCGCAGGAGTTAGACTAATTGTGTATGGATTTATGTATGCATTGTTAAATGGATACTTGCTTTGCAGTGAAGTAAATGTAGTCACTTACGCACAGACGGTGCCCTCGGTGGGGGTCGAACCCACACTTGGAGGATTTTAAGTCCTCCTAGTGAACCCCCAGGTTTCAAGAATTACCGGATTTCGAGCGTGAATCGAATCCGAATTCTAGGAAACTTAGGAATGTGTATGCATTTGTGTATGCATTCTCAATTGAGGTGTCGGTTCCACGGCAGCATCCGCAGTCGGAGGAACGAAGGATTTATCAATGGCTCGCAAAGCTAACGGACAAGGACATACCTACAAAGTTGGAAACTCTTACAGGACGGTGATCCGATGTGGTGATCACTCGATCACAGCGATGGCAACAACAGCCCAGGATTCAAGAAAGAAAGCAAAGCTAAAACTTGAATCGATGCCAAATATCTTGGCAAAAAGAAGCGCTCTCCCAACTGCTCGACTAACTATCGGAACATTTCTACTAAGTTGGCTTGAGGAAGAGCACAAGCACAACATCGCACATTCAACTTATAAGCGCTATCGGGCTCTACTAGTTCATCACATCGAACCAGTCATTGGAAATCTTGAGCTTCAGAAAACAACTCCCTCTGATATTTCCAAAGTCATTTCGAGTATGAGAGAAGCTGGACAGAGCCCGCGATCTCAACAACAAGCCCGTGCACTTTTATCAGTTGGCCTAGGCGAGGCAGAGAACAAGGGTTACATTGCCTTCAACCCTGTGAAGAAAGTTCGGATTCCGACTAATAGGGGTAGAGAGATAGAGCCCCTAGCCATCGAAGAAGTGAAGAGACTGCTAGAAACTTACGAAGGGACGTATATGTCTGCCAGGCTTCATATCGCACTACTCGCAGGGCTCAGGCAGGGAGAAGCCCTCGGACTTCGTTGGCAGGATATTGATTTTGATTCTGCAACTCTAGAAGTGCGCAATCAAGTGCAGAAGATTGATGATCGCTTGCAGCTGACAGGGCTTAAAACTGATCGATCTCGCCGATTAATTGCTCTGACTGGGAGGTCCCTTGAGTCCCTCAAGCAACACCAACAGATCGTAGAATCTATGAAAAAAGTGTGTGGGGATTCCTGGCAGGAAAATGACTTAGTTTTCCCGCATATAGATGGGACTTTTCACTCTGCAATTCTCGATTACAACGCCTGGAAACGATGTCTTCGACTCTGTGGAATCAAGCAAAAAAGACTTCACGATGCTAGACATACGGCAGCAACATTGATGTATGCCCAAGGCGTGGGCATAGAGGTCATTAGCAGGGCTCTAGGGCACTCTTCTAGTGCAATTACATCGAAGTTATATGTGCACTCTGCCATTAAGCCACAGGTTGAGGCGGCAAATCTGATGAGTGAGGCATTGTTTTCACTTTAAGTTTTGTAAGACGGGAAATGGTGAAAATTTCCCACTTTTTTCTCGATTATTTTTGTTCTTTTCATCTCATTTTTAGCTGGCGTGTCCAATTTTGGGAAAGTCTGAATTCGACATATGTTTTGGATTGCGAGGCAGGGGGCTTGTGATCACGTGGAAACACAGAAACGAGTAACCAATGCATAATGAAAACGGGGACTTCCATTTACCAAAAGGGAGTCTGTATACCCCATTTCCAGTACCTGCCTATCAGGTATTGGGAAGGGCAAAACAGTACAACGCACAAAAGGTGTTATTGGCACTTGTCTCATATATGGGCAAGAGTAATAACGCTGTATTCCCAAGTTATACGACAATAGCTAAAGCAGCAGGAATGGGAAGAAAATCGATTAGTGAAGGATTAAAGGTTCTTCACGAGTATGGATTTATTAAGTCCGTAAAGTATCCAAATGGGATTCAAGCCCGAATCAAATACTTTATTCAATTTGCTTGCTGGGATACCGGTCGAATGAATGAAGTGGCACAACCCTACAAAAAGATTGTGGCTAGATGTTATGCCTGCAATAAGAAGCTAAGTAGGGGTGAATATGCACTTAGTCCACTTGGGAAGGTGCACTGGGGTTGTGGCGGTTTTGTTTACTCTTTAAAAGGAGAAAAAACGCCGTGAATGTTGAACCCTTCGGGTTATTTAGCAGGGAGGAAGTATCTCTAATGGAACTTAGATCCAGTACCTGTAGGAAACCGCAGGGTTAAATTGCGGGTTACCAGGGACTGCATCGGAACGCGACCGTGAAGGTCGCTCTTTTAGCGGTAGAGCTGAGGGGCCGACCTTAGGAGGTCACGAAGTAAGGCTCACTAACGTTCGCAACCGATGCAGTTCCGCTCCTTCACGACGTCAGTCGTGCCCAATATCCTTATTTCCGTGCCCACCAAAAAGGATAAGCAGCCACTCTCGGTCACTCATCCTGAGTTGGCGAAAGAGGCAGTCGGTTGGGACCCAGCGATCGTGTATGCGGGAAGTCATTTGAAAAAGTTGTGGGAGTGCAATCGTGGGCATCAGTGGATTGCCACAATCAAGAATCGAGCTTTGGCAGGGGCAGGGTGCCCTGCTTGTAGTGGGAAAAAAGTTCAAGTGGGATTCAATGATTTGAAAGCGAGAAATCCGAGTCTGGCCGCGGAAGCTCACGGATGGGATCCTGAATCAGTTACGGCACATTCCACGAGGAAGGAAGAATGGATTTGCCATAAAGGTCACATCTGGAAGGCAGTCATATCTAATCGTTCTTCAGGCGCTGGATGTCCTTTTTGTTCAGGGCGATATCCAATAGTGGGAGAAAATGACCTTGCGACTACAAATCCTGAATTGGTTGATGAAATTGATGGTTGGGATCCAACTCTCGTAACAAGAGGAAGCAACAAAAAATTAGGGTGGAGGTGCGCTCGCGGACATAAATGGAATGCCGTTGTATATGAACGCGCAACA
>Ga0315900_10003208_pt1 | contig 24143 bp, 23 predicted proteins | sample LakEriMetagenome_FD_203521 | JGI IMG/M metagenome (GOLD analysis project Ga0315900, IMG submission 203521) | Freshwater fungal communities from buoy surface, Lake Erie, Ohio, United States - Buoy 12 MA114 | ecosystem: Environmental > Aquatic > Freshwater > Lake > Lake biofilm | place: USA: Lake... | reverse complement strand
AAGACACTGATCTGGGAGTCTATAACAGGTTTGAAAGTTTCATCTACACTGATATGGATGGTACCGGATGTGAGCGTCTCTTCTTCATGTTGCTTTTTCTCATTACCCGAACATGCCGAAAGCAGCAACAGTGAAATCAAAAATCTAAATATGCCGAACCCACTATTCATCACCTTATACAACTTTTCTTGTTTTATAGCCCCGCCATATCCTGAAACCTCCATAACCGATGCACGCCACCCCAAAAATTCCCGCCACCAAAGGGTCGAAATCAAAGTCCATGCCCAGATACCGGTACAAGATAAAAAAAACACCAGCACCTGTCCATAACAACCCCATCGTGAGGTCATAAACAGCCCTGATATTCGCCTGATTCCGCCTTTCTTTTTGCTCTAAACTCATAGCCTTTATGAATAAAATGGGGAAGGGCAAGATAAGGAAAAATACAAAATGGGAAATCATCTTTTTAAGATGATACAAAAGGATGGATCACCCGCAGGGCGGCTCTTTCCTCTGACCCGCTGCCCCCAGGTCCGGCTCCAAAACGTATCTTCGCAACATGAGAATCCTAATGGTCTGCCTCGGCAATATTTGCCGCAGTCCACTGGCGGAAGGCATCTTGCAGGAAAAAGCCTGGGCCGCCGGTCTGTCCTGGACGGTTCATAGCGCCGGTACCAACGGCTATCATACCGGGGAACCCCCGCACCATCTTTCCCAAAAAGTGGCCAGATTGAATGGGATCGATATCAGTAGCCAGCGTTCGCGCGACTTCCTGGCTGAGGATTTTCGCAACTACGATATGATCTTTGCCATGGCCAAAGACGTACTCGACGATATGAAACAGATCGCCGGAAAATCCTATGACCCTTCCAAAACAGACCTTCTGATGAATGCCCTCCACCCCGGGAAGAACCACAACGTACCGGATCCCTGGTACGGCGGCGAAGAAGGCTATCATGAGGTGTTCAGCATGATCAGCAGGGCCTGCGACGCCATCCTGAAAAAACATTCTTCCCTGTCTCCCCGCCAAGATTGGGATAAAGAAAACAATCATCATTAACTTGCCCCCTTTCTACTTAAACTATGGCCCAGATTTCCATCCCCCAAGGCACAAGAGATTTTTCTGCAGATGTTGTGAGGAAAAGGAATTATATATTTTCCACTATCCGGGAAGTGTTTGAGACCTACGGTTATGAACCGCTGGAAACGCCAGCCATGGAGAACCTGGATACCCTGATGGGCAAATACGGGAACGAAGGGGATAAACTGATCTTCAAGATCCTTAATAACGGCCTGGATAACCCGGAAAAGCAGGAACTGGCCCGGAAGTATTTTGAAGACGTGCTGGCAGGGAAAAACAGCAGCGGCATCACGGAAAGGGCGCTGCGCTACGACCTCACCATACCTTTTGCCCGCTATGTAGCGATGAACCACAGCAAGCTCAATTTCCCTTTCAAAAGGTACCAGGTACAACCCGTATGGCGGGCCGATAGGCCGCAGCGGGGAAGGTATCGGGAGTTCTACCAGTGCGATGCTGATGTAGTGGGCAGTTATTCCCTGATGAACGAGGTGGAACTGGCGTCGATGTATAAAATGGTTTTTTCACGTTTAGGCGTAAACGTTAGTATAAAAGTGAATAACAGGAAGATCCTGGCTGCACTGTCAAACCTTTGCGGCGGGCCAGGCTTCATGACTGACATCACCGTGGCCATTGACAAGCTCGATAAGATCGGGATGGAAAAAGTGAAAGCGGAACTGGCTGCCAAAGGACTGACCGGGCAACAGGTAAGCACCATAGAGGAATACCTGCAGATCGGCGGTAGTAATGCAGAGAAAATTCAACAGGCCGAAAGCCTGCTGGGGCATGATGACGAGGGCCGAAAGGGCCTGGAAGAAATGAAATTCCTGTTGTCTTTCTTCCCGGACACGGTTGAAGCAGATTTCACCCTGGCAAGGGGACTGAACTACTACACCGGTACCATTTTTGAAGTAAAGGCCCTGGATGTCCAAATGGGCAGTATTGGTGGCGGTGGACGGTACGATGACCTGACAGGGACCTTCGGCGTCAAAGGCATTCCCGGTGTTGGGATCTCATTTGGCGTTGACCGGATCTATGATGTCATGGAAGAACTTAAGCTGATGCCGCAACAACTGAAACAAGGCACCCGTGCCCTGTTCTTTCATTTGGGAGAGGAAGAAAGCATGGCGGCCTTCCACATCATGCAGGAACTCAGGGCCAGTGGTATCTCCGCGGAGCTCTATCACGAGAAAGCAAAATTCGACAAGCAATTCAAATACGCAGAGAAAAAGAATATCGCTTTCGCGGTCTTCATCGGCGCTGACGAGATCAGTACAAATACAGCCCTGGTGAAGAACCTTGAGAGTGGCGTGCAGGAAAAACTGGCCCTGTCCGACCTGGCCTCCTACCTGGCCCCCTAAAACAGTTAGAGCCCTTCGTAGATAATGGCAGCACCCTGGCCAACGCCTACACACATGGTGGCCAGTCCGTATTTGAGATTGCGCCGCCTCATCTCGTGGATTAACGTAGTGGAGATCCGGACGCCGGAACAACCCAGGGGATGACCCAGCGCAATGGCACCGCCGTTCACATTCACCCTTTCCGGATCAAGCCCCATTTCGGCTATACATGCCAGTGATTGCGATGCGAAAGCTTCATTGAGTTCAACCAGATCGATGCTGTCCATGCCCAGTCCAGCACGGTCCAGGGCCTTTTTTGTGGCAGGCACGGGCCCTATTCCCATATAAGCAGGGTCAACACCTGCCACAGCCATGGCCACGATCCTCGCCATAGGTTTGAGTCCATATCTTTCCACAGCCTCTCCGCCTGCCAGGAGCATAGCCGCAGCTCCATCATTTATGCCGGAGGAATTACCTGCGGTTACAGTGCCTTCCTTTGCAAAAGCGGGTTTCAGTTGTGACAGTTTCTCTGAAGAAGTTCTTCGCGGGTGCTCATCTGTTGTTACGTGGTCCTGCCCCGATATAACCGGGAGTATCTCATCTTTAAAACGCCCGGCTTCATGGGCAGCGAAATATCGTTCCTGTGAACGAAGCGCAAACGCGTCCTGCGCCTCGCGGCTGATCGCCCACTTCTTCGCTACCAGCTCCGCGGTTTCACCCATGGTATAGGGCTGGTGCAATGCGCTTAATGCCGGGTTGATGAAACGCCAGCCCAGGGTGGTGTCATACATCTCCGCTTTGCGCGAGAACTTATCGTCAGCCTTGGACACCACGAATGGCGCCCTCGACATGCTTTCAACGCCGCAGGCAATATAGAGGTCGCCCTCGCCGCACATGATCGCCCGGCCTGCATCCATGATGGCCTGCAGTCCGCTCGCGCATAGACGGTTAACGGTTGAACCGGCCACCGAAACCGGAAGCCCTGCCAGTAAAGCGGCCATCCTGGCGACGTTGCGATTATCCTCTCCTGCCTGGTTTGCGTCGCCTGCAATAACATCCTCAATACTGTTCAGGTCAATGGTGGCATTTCTGCCCACCAGTCCCCTGATCACCTGCGCCAGCAGATCATCAGGCCTGATCCCTGACAATGACCCTCCATATTTGCCAATGGGCGACCGCAGCGCATCGATGATGTATACCTCTTTCATTATGCAAAGATAATTAGCTAATTGGCTCAGGAGCGAATTGACTAATTTTGTCCCATGATCAAAAAGAACATCCGCCACCTTGATCTTGATCAGCTTACTGCCATGTTTAAGGACATGGGCGAGCCGGCATTCAGGGCAAAGCAGGTTTGGGAGTGGTTGTGGCAGAAGCATGCTTCTTCGTTTAACGATATGACCAATCTGTCAAAGGTCCTCAGGGATAAGCTAAATGAGCAGTTCACGCTACCTTCCCTGTCCGTTGATACGGTGCAGACCAGTGAAGACGGCACCATTAAAAGCCGGTTTCGCACCCATGAAGGGCATATGACCGAAGGCGTGCTCATACCCACCGAACACAGGATGACTGCCTGCGTATCTTCCCAGTTAGGCTGCAGCCTGAGCTGTAAATTCTGCGCTACAGGATATATGGACAAGAAAAGAAACCTGGACTTCGATGAGATTGTGGACGAAGTGGTCTTGTTGAATAAGCAGTCGGAAGCCGCCACCGGGAAAAAACTGAGTAATATCGTTTTCATGGGGATGGGTGAACCCCTGTTGAATTACAAAAATGTACTTCGCGCGATCGAACGGATATCTGCGCCGGATGGCCTTGGCATGAGTCCGCGACGCATCACGGTATCCACAGCTGGTGTGGCAAAAATGATACGCCAGCTGGGCGATGATGACGTGAAATTCAAACTGGCATTGTCTTTACACGCCGCTACCGATGCCAAGAGGAATGAGATCATGGGGATCAATGAGTCGAATAACCTGAAATCCCTGATTGACGCGTTGAATTATTTTTACAAGAAAACCAGGAATGAGATCACGTTCGAGTACATCCTGTTCAAGGACTTTAACGACTCACTGGAAGATGCCGATCATCTCATTAAGATCTACAGGCAGGTACCAGCAGATCTGATCAACATCATTGAGTACAACCCGATCGATGCTGCCCGATTCTCAAAACCTGATGAACAGAAAGTCACCGAGTTCATGGAATACCTGGAAAAAAACAGGGTAAATGTGCGGCTGAGAAGAAGCCGTGGGAAAGATATAGACGCTGCCTGTGGGCAGTTGGCCAATAAGAATTAGCTAATGGGCTAATTAGCTCATTGGCTAATTGGAACTAGCTCATTCTTAGTGACTTACACGTTCAGAATGAGCTAATGAGCCAATGAGTTAATTAGACAATCGATACGGAGCCAATGAGTTAATTAGACAATCGATACGGAGCCAATGAGTTAATTAGACAATCGATACGGAGCTAATTAGCCAATGGAATCTGTATCTTTGCCCTTCCTGTTGTAAAACAGCATACATATGAAAAGAAGAACAGACAATTTCGACAAGTTCGCCCCCACCCGCAAGAACAGCGCGATCAAAGAAGAATTCCGCCAGGAAAAGAAAAAATGGAAGAAGCAGCGCGCCGCTGATATTGAAGTAGCCAAAAAAAGAAAACTGGAGGCGGATATTCCCAAACCCATTACGGTTAAGAAGAAAGTGACAACGGATGAAATGCCGCTCAACAAGTACATTGCCCATAGTGGCGTTTGCGCGCGACGTGAAGCGGCCCTGTTGGTGAAAGATGGACAGGTAACTGTGAACGGGAAACTGGTTACAGAACCTGGCCACAAAGTGACCGTCAAAGACGAGATCAAGGTGGGCGGCAAGAAAATCAACATCGTTGTTGACCTTGTGTATATCCTGCTGAATAAACCCAAAGACTACCTGACCACCGCTTCAGACCCGGAAGGCAGGAAGACCGTGCTCGACCTGATCAAAAATGCGAGTAAGGACCGGGTGTTCCCTGTTGGAAGGCTCGACCGGAATACTACCGGTGTTCTTCTGCTTACCAATGACGGAGAGCTTGCCCAAACACTTTCCCATCCGTCGAATGAAATCCGGAAAGTATATGAAGTGAAACTGGAAAGACCCGTGGCAAAAAAAGATATGGAAGAGATCATCAAGGGTATAACGCTCGATGATGGTTTCATTAAAGCTGATGCTGTGGCATACGCGGATGCGAACGACAAGTCGATCATTGGTATTGAGATCCACAGTGGCAGGAACAGGATCGTCAGGCGGATCTTTGAACATCTTGGATATGATGTGAGGAACCTCGACCGGGTGATGTTTGCCGGCCTTACCAAAAAGAACGTGGAGCGCAGTAAATGGAGATACCTTTCTGAAAAAGAGGTCCGGGCCCTCAAATTCTTTGGCGCAGACTCCAAATCACCAAAGAAAAAATCATGAAAACGCCATCTCTGCAGATCATCTATGAAGATGATGACCTGGTAGTGCTTAACAAGCCTTCGGGTTTGCTTTCGATCCCGGACAGGTTTGATGCCGGGCAGGCTTCGCTGAAGCAAATGCTCGTTGCCAGGTATGGTCATATTTTCGTGGTGCACCGCATCGACCGGGACACCAGCGGCATCATCATTTTTGCCAAAAATGAAACAGCCCATCGTTTTTACTCCATGGCATTTGAAGACAAACAGATCTCCAAGAAATACCTTGGCCTGGTTTTGGGCACCCCTTTTCCACTGGAAGGAACGATAGACAAACCGATCGCCAATCATCCCGTAGTGAAGGGAAAGATGGTGGTTTACCGGGGCGGAAAACCTTCGGTTACCCATTACCGCACCATCGAAAAACTTGGCCCCTATAGCCTGGTGGAGTTCGAAATAGAAACAGGTCGGACGCACCAGATCCGGGTACACATGCAGGAGCTTGGCAATCCGCTGGTATGTGATCCACTGTATGGAAACGGAGAACCCGTCCTGCTTTCCCGCATTAAGCGGAAGTACAATCTCTCAAAGGCCCAGGAAGAAGAGATACCCATGCTTAACAGGCTGGCCTTGCATGCAGCTTCGCTGGACCTCCCAACAATGAACGGCGAGCGTCTTCAAGTAGCCGCCGACTTATTCAAGGATATGCAGGCCACACTCATCCAACTGAGAAAGCATACCGGAAAAGCTATTTGAAGCCTGCGAAATCCAACGCCTTGTATTGAGCCAACCCCAACTTTGAAAAATATGGGGGAAAGCCGGTACCCCGGTACCGGGCCCCTTGCAGGTTAGCGAAAAAATAACCCTACCAATTTGGTAGACTTTATTATATTTGCAGTCTAAATAATTTAGATATGGGATTACGTTTAGGAGATATTGCTCCAAATTTTAAAGCAAAGACAACGGCTGGTGACATAGATTTTTACGAGTTTCTGGGCGACAGCTGGGGCATACTGTTTTCTCACCCCGCTGACTATACTCCGGTTTGCACAACAGAATTAGGAAAAACAGCACTACTGCAGGAAGAATTCCGTAAGCGCAATGTAAAGGTGCTGGCCGTCAGTGTCGATCCCCTCGATAAACATTTCGCCTGGGTCAATGATATCAATGAAACACAACACTGCCACGTGGATTTCCCCATCATCGCTGATGAAGACAGAAACGTTTCCACGCTGTATGATATGATCCACCCCAATGCATCTGAAACCTTCACTGTCCGCTCACTGTTTGTGATCGGCCCGGATAAAAAGGTCAAACTGATGATCACCTATCCAGCTACCACTGGCCGTAACTTCCATGAAGTTCTTCGCGTGGTGGATTCACTCCAACTTACTTCCGGTTATAGTGTAGCTACTCCTGCTGACTGGAAGGAAGGCGAAGACGTGATCGTGGCCCTTTCAGTTAATACGGAAGATGCGATCAAGAAATTCCCCAAGGGCGTCAATGTTGTGAAACCTTACCTGAGGTACACACCACAGCCCAACAAATAAAAATTCTACTGGTGATTAATGTGGAACTACGGCCTTCGGGCCGTTTTTTCTTTTATGCAGGTATGGGTCCGAAAATGGCAGGGGCCATAACTCCGGCACCGACGCACCCTGAAGTGGAAATTCCCTACATCCCTCCACCCTTTCGCACTGAACCTTTGCCGAACTTGTTCTTCAGCGCATCGATCGCCTTGTACAGTTCCGATTTTTTTTCCTTGCTGGAGAAGAGATTGGTCTGAACAGCCTCATTGGTCAGCTCGCTCAGCTTCACACCCATCAGCCTCACCTTCTGCCCCGGCTTATACAGCCTCATAAATAATTCCTTGGCAACCGGAATCAGCTCATCGTCATAAAAAGTATAAGGGACCGTGGTTTGCCTGGAAAACGTTTCAAAATCCGGATACCTGATCTTCACCGTTATCACACCCGCCGTTTTGTTCTCCCCACGCAGTTCAAAGGCAACCTTCTCCGTCATTCGCACCAGCTCAGCCATGAGGAAATCCATATCACTGGTATTCTCTTCAAATGTACTCTCTGTTGAAACCGACTTTGCCTCATGGTAGGGTTGCACCACGCCGTGATGTACGCCCTTCGACTTCTGAAGAAGATCCAATCCATACTTCCCCAGTCTGTTTTCCAGCACTTCCGGAGGTATGGTTCCAATATCACGGATATACTCAATACCCATCTCCAATAAAACCCTATAGGTTTGTTCACCCACCCCGGGGATCTTATTGACCTTAAGCGGCGCAAGAAAGGCTTCCTCATTTCCCGGCGGAATGATCAGGTACCCGTTCGGTTTCGCTTCATCGGTGGCGATCTTGGCTACCATCTTGTTCGAAGCGAGGCCAAATGATATGTTCAACCCCGTTTCCGCAATGATCTCCTCCCTCAACGAGATCGTCCACTCATACGGCTTGTGGTATTTCGCCATCCCATGCAGGTCAATATAAAATTCATCAATGGACGCTTTCTCAAACAGCGGAGCCTTCGCTGCAATGATGTTGGTGACCCAGCGCGAGAACCTGCTGTATTCACCCCTGCTTCCTTTTACCACCACCGCATGCGGACAAAGCTTCATCGCCCGGCTCATCGGCATAGCTGAATGGATACCATATTTCCTTGCCTCATAACTACAGGCTGCCACAACTCCCCGCTCCCTGCTGCCCCCAACGATCAATGGTTTTCCCTTCAGCGCCGGATCATTGATGCATTCCACCGAAACAAAAAACGCGTCAAGGTCGAAGTGTGCGATCATGGGGGAAATGTGGACAGTGTGATGAATGTGATGAATGTGGTTAATGCGGGAATGAATATGGGAATGTTCGCAATGGATGGAGATCCACCAATTAGCCAATTAGCTAATGAGCTAATTAGCCAATGTTCAGATCTAGCCCATGTACCAATTGGCCTTCAGGCCAATTGGTACATGGGCTAGATCTGAACCTCTATCAAACCGTCAGGCAGATCGAGTAGCAGCTTTTTTCCTTTCCTGTCAATTTTCACCAGGCTCTGCTCATTGATGGGAATAAGAATATCATCATGCTCCCCATAGGCTATCCTGCACATCACCTGGTGAGGTTGTTCGATGACCTCCAATACCACACCCAACGCTGTAGCCTTATCGTAGACCATATAACCCAACAAAGCGATAGGCGCAGATGCCGCCGCATATTTTTTAAACTCCTCCTCTGGTAGCCATACCTGCTTTTGAACCAGCGTGGAAGCCTTCTCCCTGGTGGTTACCCCTTCGATCTCCACCAGTATATCCGTCTCATTCTTTACTTTCATATCGAGCGGGAAAAAAGGCAAAAAAGACCCTGGTAATTCTTCGATGAAAAAAACCTTAAGCCCCTTCAGCGCCGTTTTCTTACCCAGGTTATGATGAAGCACCATCGCTCCTTTCACCCCATGAGTGGCTACCAGCTTTCCGATATTGATATAGTTCGTCATCTTATCTTACATAAAAATAAAAAACCCAGTAATAACCGGGTTTTTATAAAAAATCAATTCTTGTAGAAATTTATTCGGGCCTGCGCTCCGGACGACGGGTAGGCGCACCGCGGCGTGAACCACGACGATCACGGGCCGCTTCTTCCTGACGTTTCCTGATCTTGCCTTCATGCTCTTCATGCCAAACAGAGAACTTCTGCATGGCAGTAGCTTCGTCAAACAAACCAAGCGTTACACCCCTCAGCAAATGCTTGAGGAACAATACGCCTTTGTAAGAAAGGATCCGGCGAACGGTGTCAGTTGGCTGAGCACCATTATGGAGCCATTCGAGGGCTTTCTGACGATCAATCTGAACAGTAGCAGGAACAGTGAGGGGGTTGTAAGTTCCGATCTTCTGGATGAACTTACCGTCTCTGGGAGCTCTGGCATCGGCTACTACGATGAAATAAAAAGGCCTTTTTTTACTCCCGTGTCTTTGGAGTCTGATTTTTACAGCCATAAAAAATAGAAATTTTTTGTGGGTTGTGAATAAATAGTGATTTCAATTTCGAGGATGCGAAGATAGCCTCCACAGCCTACTTTTCAAAACAAAAGTACAAAGGTTTTTATAAAATTAGTTCTTGCCCATACCCAAACGGCCTCCCATTGGCATTTTATTCATCATCTTCATCATTTGGCGCATTTGCTCAAACTGCTTCATGAACTGGTTCACTTCGCTGATATCCTTTCCAGAACCCGCTGCTATCCGCTTCTTCCTGCTGACATCTATGGTATCCGGATTGGCCCTCTCGAACGGAGTCATCGATTTTATGATGGCCTCCACGCCCTTGAATGCGTCGTCACTGATATCAACGTCCTTTATGGCCTTTCCAACGCCGGGGATCATACCCATCAGGTCCTTCAGGTTACCCATCTTCTTGATCTGCTGCAATTGGTCCAGGAAATCCTGAAAATCGAACTGGTTCTTCCGGATCTTCTTCTCCAACTTCTTCGCCTGCTCCTCATCGTACTGCTGCTGGGCCTTTTCAACCAGGGTGGTAATGTCGCCCATACCCAGAATCCTCTGGGCCATACGCTCCGGATAAAACACATCCAGCGTATCCAGCTTCTCTCCGCTGCTTACAAACTTGATGGGCTTCCGTACCGTATACTTGATGGAAAGGGCAGCACCACCGCGGGTATCGCCGTCCAGTTTAGTCAGCACCACACCAGTGAAATCCAACCTGTCGTTGAACGCCTTCGCTGTATTCACCGCGTCCTGTCCCGTCATGCTATCCACCACAAACAGGATCTCCTGGGGTTGGACCGCATTTTTGATATTCTCCACCTCGGTCATCATCGCCTCATCTACAGCCAAACGGCCGGCAGTATCGATGATGATCACATTTTTATTCCTGGATTTCGCTTCCTTAATAGCTGCCTGGGCAATAGACACCGGATTCTTATTTTCCAGATCGCTGTAGACCTCCACATTGATCTGCTCACCAAGCACCTTCAGCTGCTCGATCGCCGCAGGCCTGTACACGTCACCAGCAACCAGCAGGGGCGATTTTCCCTTGGACTTGAGGTAGTTGGCCAGCTTACCGGAAAATGTGGTTTTACCACTACCCTGCAATCCTGCGATCAGGATCACTGCCGGGTTGCCCGTTGCATTAAAACTGCTCTCCGTGCCTCCCATCAACTCTGCCAGCTCATCCTTAACGATCTTGACCATCAATTGGCCAGGACTGATCGCCGTCAATACCTTTTCACCCAATGCCTTTTCCTTCACCTTATCGGTAAACTCCTTGGCGATCTTAAAATTCACGTCAGCATCCACCAGGGCCCTGCGGATCTCCTTGACGGTATTGGCAATATTGAGTTCATTGATCCTGCCTTCGCCTTTTAACTGCTTAAAGGCCAAATCTAACCGTTCACTTAAATTTTCAAACATAGTTCTCGCATTTACCCCTGCAATAAAAAAAGTGAACCCGAATGTTCACTTAATCAGTTTGCAAATTTAAGCAATTAGCCAATTAGTCAATTAGCTAATTCGCCAATTCTAAGATCCGAGGTAACTTCTCAACAGTTTGCTGCGAGATGCGTTTCTTAGCCTGTTGATGGCTTTATCCTTGATCTGTCGGACCCGCTCACGGGTCAGGCAGAACCGGTCGCCTATATCCTCCAGGCTCATCGGATGGTCAATCCCTATTCCGAAGAAATACCGGATAACCTCCTGCTGCCTTTCGGTCAGGGTATTCAGGGACCTTTCTATCTCCAGCTTCAGTGATTGCTTATTGGCGATCTCTTCATCCGCGAGTTCAGCATTGGGATTCATCATCACATCCACCAGGGTGCTGTCTTCCCCCTCTGAGATCGGGGAATCCATACTCACATGTCGGGCGGACATGCCCAGGGTTGCCGCTACCTCTTCAGTATCGATTTCCAGCAGTTCTGCCAGTTCCTCTGCCGACGGCTCGCGCTCGTACTCCTGCTCCAGTTGTTGGAATGCTTTATTGATCCGGTTGGTCAGTCCTACCTTATTCAAGGGTAAACGGACGATCCGCGACTGCTCGGCAAGCGCCTGCAGGATGCTCTGGCGAATCCACCAAACCGCATATGAGATAAATTTGAAACCCCGCGTTTCATCAAAACGCTGGGCTGCCTTGATCAGGCCGAGGTTACCCTCGTTGATCAGGTCAGGCAGGGACAAACCCTGATTCTGGTACTGCTTGGCCACAGACACTACAAAACGGAGGTTAGCCTTGGTTAAACGATCCAGGGCCTTCATATCGCCCTGCTTGATGCGGATAGCAAGCTTTACCTCTTCTTCAGGGCTGATCAATTCAACTTTCCCGATCTCCTGAAGATACTTTTCTAAGCTCTGGGATTCACGGTTGGTGATCGATTTAGAGATCTTAAGTTGACGCATGCTCATATGTGAGACCAATTTTACGGATGATAACCGTTTGTTAAAGTTTTGCTACTAACGATCCTTCGACCTTAAACGGATTAGTACACCGAATATTGCTTTACAGCAATTTAAGTATAATAAAAGAGCATCTCAAAAAAAATATATCTTAAGCTGCTCACTATCAGGAAGTTATATTTCAGCCTGCGAACTAAACCGGTGAATTTCATGTTTATTTAACCACTGTCCGCCTGTCAAAATATTATTTTGATGCTAATATTAATTTTCTATTATTGCAGCAACCTGAAACACTCAGACCGAACTTAACTGATTGAACCTGATGAGCAAACAATTGTTTACACTAGAATATTCCATAAGGTGCTCCCCTTCTATCCTATACGAATTCCTGTCAACCCCTGCGGGCCTGCAAGAATGGTTCGCCGATAAAGTGGATGAGAGAGACCAGGTATTTAGCTTTACCTGGGATGGCACCACCGATAAAGCGCAGGTACTTGAAACTGAACTGGATAAATCGATCCGTTTCCACTGGCTACATGCCCCCAAGAACGAATACTTCGAATTCCGTATCGAAAAAGCAGAAGTCTCCAACCAGACCATCCTGTTGATCAGGGATTTTGCCGAGAAAAAAGAGATCCCCGATCAAAAAAGACTTTGGGATTTCCAGGTGAACGACCTGCTGCACCGACTGGGGAACTAGTTTTTTAACTGGCGATCAACCCCACGATCCTGCCCAACTCCTGATGCACACCAGTCAGCAAATAAGGTATTTCATCCCATTGCTCCAGCGGAAAACTTCTGGACAGCTTAATGAACGGATGATCCCGGATAATGGCTCCAAACGTTTCCTGATCCATGCCCTGCAGGGATCGGTAATCTTCCGAACCGGTATGGTGTTGCCATTCATCCTCACAAACGGCAACGGCATAATGCTTGCCGGCAAGGTTGTCAAAATGATTCAGCAGCGTCCTATTGTATAACAACTGGTACTTACCTTTTAAATGAAGGGTCACACTGAAAAAATTACCCCACCAGAAGAATGTCCTGATGGCCAGCACATGCTCGGTGGTGAAATAACGGGGATGGTCCAGCATCACATAAGGCAACCCCTGGTAAGATTCCCCCTTTGATATTTTTGGCGATACCGCAGTTACTTCCGCAGGCAGAATAAGGCCCCGGCTCATCATCTCCGAAAGCTCGCCGAACAGAAAACAGACTTTTGAGATGATGGCGTTCTTTGTTAAAATAAAGCCCGGATCCATCACTAATCTGAGTTCCTCTTCCGAAAGTGTTAATTTTGCTGCTTCCATTTAATAAAGTTACCTATTCTGCGTGTTCAAGAAACTGGATAAACTGATACTGAAAGCTTTTATTGGCCCTTTCGTGGCCACTTTCTTCATTACCGTTTTCGTGTTCATTATGCAGTTCTTCTGGAAATACATCGACGACCTGGTAGGTAAAGGCCTCGATATGCTGACCATCATGAAACTGACCGGCTACGGCAGCATCACCTTCATGGTACTTGCGCTGCCGCTGGCTATCCTGATCTCCTCCATCATGACCTTCGGCAACCTGGGAGAGAGCTTCGAACTGGTTGCCATCAGATCATCTGGTATCCCGCTGTTGCGCTTCATGCAGCCCCTGATCATCACCACCATGATCATTGCCATTGCCTCCTTCTCACTGGCCAATTACGTGGTCCCCGTAGCCAACCTCAAGTTCGTAAACCAACTCTGGGACATACGGATGGCCAAACCTGCCTTCGATATCCGGGAGGGGGTATTCTACGACAAGCTCACCAACTATGCCATTAAAGTGGGCAAGAAGGATAAAAACGGAACCGGCATCTACGATGTAGTGATCTATGAAAACGACTTTCGCATGCAGGACAATATCATCGTTGCGGAAAAGGGGAACATGAGCATCAGTGACGACAAAAAATTCATGGAATTCCACCTCCAGAACGGTTGGCGATACCAGGAACGGGGAGGCTACAGTACCAGGGAAACCGACTTTATCAGGATCAGGTTCAAGGACTATAAAAAGGTTTTTGACCTCAGCGGTTTCGGCGTCGCAAAAACGCCCGATTCGGCTTTCAAAACCGGTGGCAACATGCTTAACATCCGGCAACTGCAGAAAGGGTCCGATTCGATCACCTCACTGATACAAAAGAATATTCCCCAACGATACGAGCGCGAAATCAGCAGTTACCTCAGCAGCGGAAAGCTCCTGGACAGTGGCTGGAAATATGAGAAACTTGCCGTACCGGACAGCGTAAAAAACTACTACATGCAGGTCCCCGATTCGGCGCTCAGCTCTTCGTACAGCCGCTTCGTTGAAAAACTGAATCTTGTTAAATCATCTATGGATCTCCTCCATGAGGAATACCGGTTTAAGAACGAACAACGCACGGTATATAACATAGAATGGCATAAGAAATTCTCACTGCCTTTCGCCTGCATCGTATTATTCATGATCGGCGCCCCACTCGGGTCAATCATTCGTAAAGGCGGCCTCGGAATGCCCCTGGTCATCGCCGTTATATTTTTCCTGATCTACCACCTCCTCAATATGTTTGGCGAAAAACTCGCCCGCAGCGAAACCCTCACCCCCTTCGTTGGCGTTTGGCTTCCTTCTCTGGTACTGCTGCCTGTAGGCTTCTACCTCACCTACAAAGCCATGCACGATTCCCAGCTCTTTAACAAGGAATCTTACTATCGCGCCTTCCGAAAATTCAAAAAAATGGTCAGCAGGGCTGACACATAATCCCTACATTTACACGGCTAAAAACCGTTTTATGGAAAGGAGAAAATTCATCAGTAACGTTACAAAAGCAGGCGTCTTATTCACTGCGGCCCCCTACTTGCCGTTCAGCAATGACGTGTCGCCGTTTGACCAGACCCCGCTTCCCTACGGTTATGCCGCACTGGAACCCCTGATTGACGCAAAAACCATGGAGATCCATTATTCCAAACATGCAGCTGCCTATGCTACAAACCTGAAAGACGCAGTTAAGGCGGAAGGTGTGCCCGCAAAAATGAACTTCGATAAACTCCTTTCGGAAGTGTCAAAATATTCACCAAAAATGAGGAATAATGGCGGCGGCCACTACAATCACGAATTGTTCTGGCGATGCATGAAAGCCAACGGCGGCGGCGCACCATCCGGTAAACTGGGCGAAGCCATCACCCGCGACTTCGGCTCCTTTGAAACCATGAAAACCCAGTTTTCTGACGCCGGAAAGAATCGCTTCGGAAGCGGCTGGGCCTGGCTTTATGCTGATGGCACCAAAAGACTGAAGATCGGCTCTACGCCCAACCAGGACAACCCGCTGATGGATGTCTCTGACATCAAAGGCTTCCCCCTGCTGGGACTAGACGTTTGGGAACATGCTTACTACCTTAAATATCAAAACAAGCGCGCAGATTATATTGAGAATTGGTGGAAACTGGTGAACTGGGACTATGTTCAGCAACGCTTCCAGATGCTATGATCAATATCAGAATAAAACTCTTCCTGCTGGGTGCCACCCTGTTCATCTTTGGCCTGCTTCGTATACAAGGTGATGACCTCCGGAAACCTTACGCGAACAACGGCATTGTATCCATGGAGTTCGCCTATACGGCCAATAAAGCCACTGCTATCGCAGAAGGCTGGAGGGCAGATGACCTTCAGCAAAAAGCCACGAACAACATCCTGATTGATTTCCTGTTCATCCCCATTTATGCCCTGCTTTTTTATACACTCGCCGGAAGCATTTCGGTCAGGCTTAAAGGTAAAGCCAGCACACTCGGCGTACTGCTCGCTTTTTTCTCACTGATCGCAGGATGCCTCGATGTATTGGAAAATATCTTCATGATGCTGTCTTTACACCTGTTCAGAACCAACCTGACGGCCTTACTCACCGCTGCTTTTGCCGGCCTTAAATTCATGCTCCTCTTTATGGCCCTGCTCTACATTATTATCTTCGGCGCGAGCGTTATGATGCGAAAAAAATTACCTGCTGCCCACTAAGATCCGTGCGCACAATCCATGTGAATAATTTTCCAGTTCTTTTAACACATAATGACGCAGCGTTCCCCATATATTTGTATCCGATTGCACGCTATATCAGCCTCTGTTGGTCCTACTACCTTTTGTGTAGACGGTTCCGGCAGAGGCTGAGCCTATTTAGGGATTGGCTGATTGACGGATTGGCGAATTAGCTGATTCTTTAATGCGGTATTACCTCACAATCCGCCAATGAGTTAATGAGTTAATGAGCTAATGAGCTAATCTCTTACCTTAGCGGCCTAATTAACTCGTATGAAAGTCTGGAAAGATTATCTCGAAAAAAACAAGGACCGCTTCCTCGAAGAACTTCTTGAACTGCTGAAGATCCCTTCGGTTAGCGCCCGTACGGAAAACAGGAACGATATGGTCAAATGCGCCGAAGTAGTGAAGCAAAGACTGCTGGATGCAGGCGCAGATCACGCAGAGATCATCCCAACAGACGGCCACCCCATTGTATATGGCGAAAAAATAACAGACCCGTCCAAGCCCACCGTACTGGTATATGGCCATTACGATGTTCAACCGGCCGATCCCCTTGAACTTTGGAACAGCGGCCCGTTTGAACCCGTTATCAAAGACGGCAGGATCTATGCGCGCGGGGCATGCGACGATAAGGGACAATTCTATATGCACGTCAAAGCCCTGGAGATGATGGTGAAAACCAATACCCTCACCACCAACATCAAATTCTGCCTGGAAGGTGAGGAAGAGGTTGGATCCCCAAATCTTGGAAAATTCGTTGCTTCCAATAAAGAACAACTGAAAGCAGATGTGATCCTGATCAGCGATACTGCCATGATCAGTATGGAGAACCCCTCGATCGATACCGGGGTCCGTGGCCTGAGTTATATTGAAGTGGAAGTAACAGGACCCAACCGGGATCTGCATAGCGGCGTTTATGGCGGCGCGGTTGCCAATCCCATCACCATCCTCGCCAAAATGATCGCTTCCTGCCACGATGAAAATAACCACATCACCATCCCCGGATTTTATGATGATGTTGTGGAGGCTTCACCAGAAGAAAGGAAAAAACTGGCAGCCGCCCCATTCAGCGAAGAAGAATTCAAAAAAGACCTGGGCATCACTTCCGTTTGGGGTGAGAACGGATATTCAACAAACGAAAGAACAGGTATTCGCCCAACCCTGGAATTGAATGGCATATGGGGAGGCTACACCGGCGAAGGGTCCAAAACAGTTCTCCCATCAAAAGCAACAGCAAAGATCTCAGCCCGCCTGGTACCCAACCAGTCTTCAGAAAAAACTACCGCCCTCCTGCTGGATTATTTCAGATCCATTGCACCCGAAGGCGTAACAGTAAAGGTCATGGAACACCATGGCGGCGAGCCCTACATGACACCAATCCATTCCAACGCCTACAAAGCAGCCGCAGCAGCGATCAAAGATACTTTTGGGAAAGACCCCATCCCGGTTCGTGGCGGCGGATCGATACCCATTTGTGCATTATTTGAAAAAGAATTGGGCATCAAGATCGTATTCATGGGTTTTGGACTCGATAGCGACAACCTCCATTCACCAAATGAAAAATACGACTTGTTCAATTTCTATAAGGGTATAGAAACGATACCGTATTTTCACCAGCACTTTGCGAAATTGTCTGATTAACTCATTGGCTAATTAGCTCATTGTTTCAAACGAAAACATCCTGACCATAAACAGTCAGGATGTTTCGTTACTGAATGAGCCAATTAGTTAATGAGCTAATTAGCCAATCCCTACGGCCTGATCAGGCTCCCGAAGAAAATGCCGTTCATGAACATCTTCGATGTGCCTAACCAAAAGGCTCTGAAGGTCAGGTTATCAACCATCGAAATAACACGTCCACTGCCAATACCATCGATATTGATGGCTGCGGTGTTTTTTACCACATTCCTGTAACCCCTGTATAAGTATCCGCTTTGGAGCGGGTCGTCCGTGTAAAGTACCGGGGTATCATAAGCCCCGTTGTGCTTGTCCATGAATAGCGTGTTTGACTTGAATATGGTCACTTGCGGATGGGAATATCCATAACCCAGCGGATGGGTAAGGTCCAACTTCGCCGCAAACAATGAACCGGCCATGTCTTTTGCACGGGTTTCATCCATCCTCAAATAATAGGGTAATTGCCGCGTGCTGTCCATCTTCTCTTCACTGCCCTTAAACACACTGCGGGTAAACCCATTCTCCGCTAAATACTTTGTTGCATCCTCCGTTGCGATCAGCGTACCGCCCGTTGCTACCCAATTCTTCAACTTGTCCTGCGCGGAACGGCTCAAATTGTTGTAACCGCCGGAAGGCATGATGATCACATTGTATCGCGCCACATTCACACTTCCAAAACGCTCGACGTCAACAATGCTTACCGGCACCTGGAATCTTGTATCCAGCATGTGCCAGATCTCACCTGCATCGGGAGCACTGGTACCCGTGCCGCCAAACATCATCACCTCAGGCTTTCTCAGCACCACAAAACTTGAACTGCCAAGATCCACTCCCCCTCCGGCAAGGCCTGTCGATAAAGCATAAATATCCACCCCTGTTTGGCGCGCGCACTCATCGATGATTCCCGCCAACCGCTCACCCTGCACCACCTGCATGCCAGACAGCACTACAATGGACCCGTAATCGAACGATTCTTCACGTCCATTCACCACCGTCCTGAATGGCTTAGTGGCAACCTTTGCCACCAATCCCTTCGACTGCAACCGGTAAAGCAATTTGGGCGTATAGAACTCATTCCATTTAAATGCATAGGCATATGCACCAGGAACCGTCCGATCCTTTTCCGCCAGCGCAGGCGCCTTTGCAAGACGGTTGCCAGCCAAAGACCCGGTTGCCCTCACCTCGGAATAAGGCAGGCCAAATGCCAGCGGCATGGTCCATGAAGTGACATCATAAAACAGACTGTCCTTATACTCAAAGGTCTTTTCAAAAACCGTTTTGATGATCTTAAATTGTTTCTGGGCTGTGGGTATCACATACGATGTGCCGGGCCTGAATACCTTTCCCTCCGAGGTAAACTCCTGCCGAAGTTCATAGACCTCTACTTCGTGCCGAAGCAACATCTCAATAAATATATTCGTCCTGGCCTTATCATGTTGATCACCTATGACATAGGCCTTCACCGGGAACAATGCAGCTTCTTTACTGGCGTCCCTGAAGAAATCACGCTGGAAATTCAGCAGATCTTTTCGAAGGCCATTGGCTGCGGCCAGGGTGGACAAGGCGGTGGTGAACTGGTTACGGATGGTAAAAGGAAATGTCAGCAAGCCGTTGTCCGTATCCTGCTGGTGGCCCCTGCTACTGGCCTGCTCAAACAGAATGCCGATACTGCCATTGATATCCGGATAAGTAGATCCCTTTCCATAATAAAAATCATCATACCCTTCTTTGGTAAAGTACATGGAGCCGATACTGTCCAGATATCTTGCATGGTAGTTGCCTATGGCAGCAGTCAGTTCCTGGTTCTTCACAGGGGTATTGGGATTCACCCTGGACGGTACGCCAGGCTGAAAAAAGAAACTCGCATTGGACCCCATCTCATGATGGTCCGTTAACACGTTCGGCTTCCACTGGTGATACAAGGCCAGGCGGTTCTGGCTCTCCTTGTGTTGTGCCGGCAACCAGTCCCGGTTCAGGTCAAACCAATAATGATTGTACCTGCCACCGGGCCACACTTCATTGAACTCGCGTGAATTGGGGTCCGAAACAGGTACTGCACCCTTGTGCATATTAACCCAGCTGGCAAACCGATTCAAGCCATCAGGATTGAAAGAAGGATCCAATAATATCACGGTATTTGAAAGGAGTTGTTCAATGTCTTTACCCTGCGCTGCGGCTAAATAATAGACTGACAAAAGCGAAGCGTTTGCCCCACTGCTTTCATTTCCATGAATGCTATGACCCATCCATACCACCACCGGCATTTGATCCACATTCAAAGATGCGGACCTTCCGGACTCGGTCAGTTGCACATGTTCCTGCCGGATGGCCTCCAGGCGCTTGTGATTATCTGGCGAAGTGATGATCAGTACCAATTGCTGCCGACCCTCGTTGGTCAACCCAAGGGGTTGAAGGGAAATACGGTCAGAGGCCTGGTCGGCGGCCTTCATATAACTTACCAGCCTGTCGTGGGTAACATGCCATTCCCCTACTTCATGGCCTATCACCGAAGCAGGCGTAGGGATCCGTGAATCATAACTGACATGTTTCGGCAAATAATAGGAAAGGTCCTGAGCACGGGCAAACAAGCACCCCGTAAAAAAAACAAATAGCATTCCGATCTTTGTCATAAATAGCCAGATTTGAGAACAAAAAATTTGGTAAGACTCAGGGAATTCACCGATTAAACGGAATTCCTTACATTGGACCCGGGCCTCGTCATCAGGAGACAACGGCTGGCCATTACCAACAATGGGCAATAAAGCTACTCATTTTATAAACATCGATATGAACATCAAGGAACTTGATTCCTCATTCTAATTGTACCTTGCAGTATGGCAGCAAAAGAGAAACTGAGGCTGGATAAATATCTTTGGGCCATCCGGATCTTCAAAACCAGATCACAGGCTTCCGAAGCCTGCGAGAAAGGCAAAGTGAAACTGGAGGGAGTTGCGGTCAAACCTGCGCGTGCCGTTACTGTTGGCGATGAATACGAGATCAGGGCCGAGAAAAGAAAATGGGTGATCAGGGTGGCAGAATTACTGGACCACCGGGTCCAATACACCGAAGCCATCAAATACTACACAGACATTACCCCTGCTGAAGAGATCCAGCGCCTCGAATACCAGGCTGCAGCTTTCAACACAGGGAAAAGGCAATCCAAGATCGGAAGGCCCACAAAAAAAGAGCGCCGGGACCTCGACGAATTCTTCGAATGAGCAAGGCGACGATCTTATCTTTGAACCATGTATATCGATATCATATCCGTTCTGCCCGAACTGCTGGAAAGCCCTTTGAACCATTCCATCATGAAAAGGGCTAAGGATAAAGGCCTGCTGGAGGTTCATGTGCACCACCTTCGAAAATGGGCGGTGAATGAACACGGACAGATCGATGATTACCAATTCGGGGGCGGTGCCGGGATGGTTATGATGCCCGAACCCCTGGCCAATGCCATTGAAGAACTCTCCGCAAAACGCAACTACGACGAGATCATCTATCTCACCCCAGATGGTGCTACCCTGAATCAATCCATGGCCAACCGCCTTTCACTGAAAGATAACCTGCTGATGATCTGCGGCCACTACAAAGGCATAGATGAAAGGATCAGGGAAAAATATGTAACTATGGAGGTCTCCATCGGAGACTATGTCATGAGCGGGGGCGAACTTGGCGCTGCCGTGCTCACAGATACCATCGGCAGATTGTTGCCCGGTGTTTTGGGAGATGAAACCTCTGCGCTTTTTGATTCCTTCCAGGACAATCTTCTTGCCCCGCCCGTTTACACCAGACCTGCAGATTTCAGGAACATGAAAGTACCGGATATTCTGCTGAGTGGTGACCCGAAAAAAATTGATGCGTGGCGGCACGACGAAGCATTGAAAAGAACCCGTTTGAGAAGGCCCGACTTGCTTAAGGACGATCCTGAACTGAGCTGACCCTTTGGAGCGACCTGATATCATTCCTCAAATGCACGATCCCATTGATCAGGGCCGGGTTGGAAGCCATGAGGGTATCATACCTGACTTGGAATTTCCAGTCCCTGAACTCATCCGCCCACTTCAGCGCGATCCAGGCCAGGAAGGGAGAAAAAGCAAATACGATCAACAACAAGTCACTGGCCGCTACCCATGAAACAACAAGCCAGATCAGCAGCCATAACACGTAAGAAAACGCCGCCACGGCAGTGAGTACACTGGTATAAAAATCCTCCCTGGTCACCGTCTTATCTGCCACATATCTCGAGAATATATAAGGCATAATATTCAGCAAAGCCCCAGCAGCAAAAAACGGGAATGTCAGAACCAGCCATAACAATGGTCCCGCCTTCCTGGTTCCACCAGTAAATGATTTATCGTGCAACTCCTGCAAATTAAGCGTCGCGAAATATTTGTCCTGCTGCCGTTTCAGGATAGTGCATTCCTCTTCGCTCATGTCGCTGATCATTTGGCATAGTGCCTTCTGCTGATCAAATACCTGTTGGTTGAACCTGCCACTGGTTTCGTGGCCCAGCATATGCAATTGCTGCTCGAGCAATTCGGTCCTTTCCGCCTGTTGAACAAACAGCACAACGGGCTCAAGTACACGCTTCAACTCTTCCGTTAAATGGCTAACTGCTTTCGGGCTGTTCTCACGGTATTCTTCCCGGGATCGGGAAACCGCCAATACTTCTCCCGTAGTAAGCTGCAGATCACCCCGGAACGCATGCCTGGTGTAATGGATGCCAATGGGCACAACATGTATCTGCAGTTGCGGATGATGTTCCAGTGTTGTCAATATGATCCTGGACGCACCTTTTTTCAAAGGCATCATATTTCTCTCCAGCCGGCTTCGCCCTTCCGGAAAAATGAGTAACGACCCCCCATTTTTCAACACTTCACTTCCCGCATCGAAACTCCCTGCGTTCCGGTGCATTTCGCCCCTGGCAAGGTCAGCGCTGTATATGGGGATCATGTGGAGGCTATTCAGTATCCTCTTCACCAACGGTTTTCTGAAGATGTCCCCACGGGCATAGAAGTGAATGGGCCGCCTCAGCATCACACCCATCAATATGGCGTCCAGGAAGGAAGCCGCATGATTCGCAATCAGCACTACGGGACCTTTTGCCGGCATCCTGTTTGCATACAAAAATGATGACCTCTTGAAATAACAGGCCAACGCGGGGGTCATGATTATTTTTGCAAGGAAATAAAGCACCTCTAAATGTAATTAAACTTAAATTACGACCTCCAACAAAAAAACATGAACCCAACCAGAAGAAAATTCATACAAAACATCAGTCTGGGAGCTGGAGCACTGGCTACCGGATTAGAGGCAAACGCAGGCGTATCCCGCTCAAATGCACCTAAACCCAGATTCAATATGTGCGGTTACGCGGCACCGAAACTGGACAAGGTACGCATCGGCATCATCGGTCTTGGCCAACGAGGATCCGGGGCAGTGGAACGGTTGAGCTATATCGATGGCGTCGAGATCACCGCTCTCTGTGACAAATTCCCCGACCGGGTAGAAAAAGCACAGAAGACCCTTGCAAAAACAGGGCGTCCCGCTGCTATCGCATACAGTGGCGAAGAAGGCTGGAAAGCATTGTGCGACAGTAACCATTGCGACCTTATTTATACACCTACTCCCTGGTACCTCCACGCACCCATTGCCATCAGGGCAATGAAAAACGGCAAACACGCCGCCGTGGAAGTACCCGCCGCCGTAACTATGGACGAATGCTGGGAACTGGTAGAAACATCTGAGAAAACGAAGAAGCATTGCATGATGCTCGAAAACTGTTGCTATGATTTCTTCGAGATGCTCACCCTCAATATGGCCCGCAACGGCCTGTTCGGAGAGCTTGTGCATGCTGAAGGCGCTTACATTCATGACCTGTCAAAAGGATGGCTGTTCAACAAGAACGCATACGCCGATATGTGGCGCCTAAAAGAAAACGCAAAAAGAAACGGAAGCCTTTATCCCACACATGGCCTTGGACCAATTGCGCAGTGCCTGAATATTAACCGGGGGGACCGAATGGATTTTCTCGTGAGCGTCAGTACCGGCGATTTCACACTGGGTGCCATGGCTAAGGAAATGGCCGCAAAAGATCCTTTCTACAATGAATACGTGGGCAAACCCTTCAGAGGCAATATGAACACCACCACGGTGAAAACGGTAAAGG